>Ga0307515_10010937_pt1 | contig 17299 bp, 23 predicted proteins | sample 17_EM_MG_FD_194513 | JGI IMG/M metagenome (GOLD analysis project Ga0307515, IMG submission 194513) | Populus trichocarpa ectomycorrhiza microbial communities from riparian zone in the Pacific Northwest, United States - 17_EM | ecosystem: Host-associated > Plants > Roots > Unclassified | place...
TTCTGGCTCTGATCCTGACCCCCGTGAGCGACGGTTTGAGAGCGGCTTGCGGTGTAGACATCCAACAGGGGAACTTGTTCGTCTCCGCGGGCTCGTTGCTTGTCCTGAAGCTTGATTTCCACGAACAGATGAACAGAAGATCGGCTAGCGCGACGAGCAGCAAGCAAACGACCAAGGAAGTTGGGTGTCAAGTTCAAACAAAGGCGACCCACTTCCCGTGATGTCCGCAGTTGCCAATATGCAGTTCCAACTCGCAGCCGCTACGAGTTCGTGAGAGTCTCGAAGCAATCCTATTTCCGCGCTCGCTGGCCAAGCAGAATTTTCCATACTCACGCCTACAGAATTCGACGCCGTATTCTCCACGTCCTTTTTTTCGATCCAATGCGAGATTGACGGATACCTTACAAGCAGTTGCAACCTGTGCCCACCCCAAGCAGGTCAAAATGGAGGCTTGGAGAACGGGATTAGGCTTCGACGCGAGTATTTGAAGAGCCAGTCCGAGACAAGACACAACCCCCGGTGTCGACTCATTGGCACCTGGAGGACTAGAGTATGTCCAAAGGGTGTACACGTCCTCCTTTGATTTATAATGTATTATTTGTGGTGAAGAACTGTTGGGGAGTAGTGTTTCCTACCGTCGCTGAAGCTCCTGTTTTCAATCCACACTCCCGAGATCTGGAGGTCTTAATCTATGTTGCCATAGCTCTCGTAATTATTCCGAAGTTGATCTATGACTCCTTTATATATGTAATACACACTGAGGGCGGCGTGCGCGTCGCCTATGAATCAATCTTGGATAGGATGACCCAATGAAGTTGTGCGGTACAATTCCATCGTACACAGACATTATGACGTAAATATTCCGATTAAATCCCCATTATGACATACCGACGCCGGAGACAAGGTCAGATCCGAACCTCTTCATTTGATCGTCACGGATATAATAGAACAGATGAATCATACGATCAATGGTGGCCACATCACATGCATTAAATTCAAAATTAAGAGAAGCAGAAGTCATAGGATTAATCGGGAAGCGGTTGGGTAAAGTGACCTTCTTGGAGTTCCTCTAGACCTAGGTAATGAGTTACATGCTATCGAGATCGTATTCCCAATAACCGGGGGCTCACCGTCCTTGCTTTGACGAAAGCAATTTCCCCTTTCTTCATCAAAGTCCCAAACCTGATCGTTTGTTTCATCGGCGCTGTGATTCTCCGTGTCCCTTGGCGTCTGGATCGAGGTGGATGATCGATGAGTACTCGCTTGGGTCCCCCCTTCGTGAGGGCTAGAGCGCTGGCTCAACGAAGTGGTATCCTCGCGTTTGTCTTGACCGTCCTTCTCATTCGGGGGCGGTGCGAAGGAAGGAATTGGCTTGCGCTTGAACCCAGCTCTCCTACTCGTCTCTTCGTTTCCCTCTCTCCGAGCACCCTTTTCCCCTATATTTGACTTTATGGTGCCCTTATTACCTCTGGAGATTGTCAACTTGGCTGCCACTCTATGCAGCCACGTTCGGGGTGGAGTTTTCTGTTTCCTTTCCATCGAGTTGCGCCCACGGTCCTCCTTCGGCGTAGCGTTGCCTCCTCTACGAGTACCCAAGAAGGGCCACCGAATTGTATCAATAAACCTCGTGGATCCTTCCGCATTCGCTTCGAGTTCTTCTTGCACTGATCCAAGTGGCGTGGTGGAGGGCGTGGAAGGAGCATTCATCACTGATGGCCTCGTAAGGGAAATCAGGGTGGTGTGGTCGAAGTTCAGTATACTAGCGTATTGATCGAGTTCGATGAACGAATCGAACATCTCGCGTGCTGTGGCTGTGCACCGGTCCGCCGACGGCTAATGTTTCACCTCGTTCGCCGTACACAGACAGTTCCTTTGAGATGCTGTAGATCACAGGTGTCACGGCGAATTCTGGACCTACGCATCCAGGACCTGGAAAATGAAGGAAATTGCAACGGCGGCCAATCCAGCTCCTGATTTCTGACGTCATATCTGAGCGGGCATCACACAGGTAGTATAGACTAACTTGTTAAATGTCGCAGGAGCGTCAGCTCCCGGGGACCAAAATTGACTCTCAATAGTTTCGCCGTCCTCGTAAAATGTAACGTCTCGCGCCTCCTTCAAGTCTGTTCTGGAGATCCAAACGTGACGTCCTCTTTCATACTTGTACCTGATCAATCTCCCTTAGCTGAGTCCCTGGTAGACCAGATCCTAACACTCCCCGTTAATATCCGTGTGGCTCTTTTAGTTCTTTCCCGATACGCCCATCATTTGTGTGAGCGCGATATGTTATAGTTGGGAAAGAACTAAAAAAGCCGCGCGGATATTAACGACCAGGGAGAGTGATATATAGAACCTACCAGGGACTCAGCCAAGGAGATTGATCGGATACAAGTATGAAGGAGGATGTCACGCTTGGATCCCCAGAACAGGCTTGAAGGAGACGCGAGACGTTACATTTTACAAGGATGGTGCAATTGGTTATGCTATATTGCTATGTAACAATAGTCTAGTAGGATATATCTCTGTAACCACTGAAGCGTAAAGTATCTATACAGGAACCTGCCCTGCTCTCCCCCAGTTCCGGGATTGTTTGGCCAAACCAAACACGTCTTTTTTGCGTCTCGTATGTTGAGATTTGTCTGCTTCAAAAGTGTGTATTAGGTTCCTACTGCTAATACATGTGATCTGCTACGACTTTTTTTTGGCTCCATGTGTTACGGAACCAAGCCAGTTTGGCCTTTGCGCAACTCAACACCCTGCCCACCAGCTTCACCTTGTCGGAGCCAGCCATGATGCCACCAAAATGTCGAGAATGTGCACACCCACCTGCTAAAGGGAGGAGGCTCTATCCAGATCATCGAGAGGGATAAGGCGAGGAAGTAGAAGAAGTGGGCACTGTTACAAGCCCAACAGTCCGAAGCAGAACCATCCCAAACTCCACCTACTCCCAATGGATCAGCTCAAACTACAACCAGGCGTGTTCGCCATCGAGAGGACGCTGACACCGTTGTCAACAAACCTGAGCAACACGACGGCGGCACCTTGTGAGTCAAAACAGGTTGTAAGGGACAGAGGAGAAGCTAATCTTTCATAATCAGACTCCAACTCACTACAGAACGCGTATGGACCTTTTAAAAACGATGATTGCAATACTAACCTTGTTATGTTCCTTCGCACCCGTACCACTGCCCGTATCAACGCATACATGATTTATGCTAGTTCAACCAGTACACTACAGCCCGAACAAACTGATATTTTGGTGTTCGAACTTTATTTTTGTGTTGAGTCGCGCAAACTTCAAACCGGCATGGTGCCGAGCACAGTTTACAACAAAGAGTCATAGTAGATTACATGTATTAGCAGTAGGAACCTAACATACATTTGTGAAGCAGCCCAATCTCAACATACGAGACGCGAAAAGACGTGCATGTTGGTTGTTCGGTTGGCCAAACAATCCCCGGAACTGGGGGAGAGCAAGGGAGGTTCTATACAGGTAGGACTTAGGACTTAGATAGTGCGTCTAGAGACGAGTCACTTCAGGGTAAGTTGTAGAAGAAAACATAGCCGAATGCAAAAGTTGTGTGAGAGGCATAGTTTGCCCTTTGTCGGATAGAACGACGAAGTAAGCGACGCCCAAGGTCCTGAAAGGGTAAGTCACAATTGGTCCCCTGTTGGTCGGGGCCCGCTACAAACGCGTAGAATACAAGACGAGTCCTGAAGCCCTTATCTAACCGTCCATCCGGTATCCATCACACCGGAGCTCGAAACCTGAAACATCCGGAATTTCCTATTTTCGACAAATAGTGATTTACGGAAGACAGAATCTGTCAGAAAACTAAAATGGAGAGACGCGCGCAGGGTTGATCATAACGTTGCCGGGACGTACGCCTGTGGTTAGGCCCAAAAATGGCGTGAGTATAGTAACAAGCGATGCAAGCAGGCAACTAACACGAGAATTGTAACAGAATACACTAGGTAATATATAAATTCTAACCTCATCAGCACAAAAGCAGTACTCAATAGTCGTTTGTCGCAACGAACATACCCTGCCACTCGTTCAACTCCCGTGATCGCATTCATTCACCGAATCCCACAATGCATTCATAAGTGCCTGCAGGCCGTCTCATATTGGATGTCGCGCGTGCAAGGCGGAGTTAGCGAGTTGGGAAGAAGTGAGAGAGATGTGGAGGACAATTCTTGAACCCAAAAGCAGCAGAATATACATGAAACAGAGTAGACCGATTTCCCATCGAACTCCGGGGAGGTGGTAGTACAACATTGTGGAGGCCACAGTCTCATCGTCGACTTGGAAGACAGGCAGGATTACACAAATATCGTTAGATATGACACTAGTTGAAGTATCGCAAGTATTGGTTATTTGGAATCACGAACGCGCTAACGATCCAATGCACAGCCACTGAGGGCTGGTCCCTCAAGTGGCACGGCTGCTTTCGGGACCAAGCCATCCAGGTGACGCACTTGGAACTCAATTGCAGTTTATATTGCACGTATAACGGTTCCTCATCTCTTGACGAGCTACAAGTTACGAACGTGGCTGATATTGGCGCCACGTTGAACCTGCCCACCTCCCACGTTGATCACGCCCACCGTAGTCCACTAGCACTCTGAGACGAGCACCGAATACTATCCTTACCAGTGATGGCCGAACCAAGACCTGCTTTATCCATCGTCAGTGAGGAGACTGCGCGCCTCAAGTGGTTTGAGGAATTCATGCACGGAAGGTACCCAGTTCTCTTGCGACCTCGTGGTTCTTACTAAATCGGTCATCAGATTGGAGTTGGAGCAACAAACGTATGCTGGTAGTAAGATCATGCACGCACCCGGCCCTGATGGTCCAAAAAGGATTTCAGGCCTTCAGGCGTTGCTCGAAGGGGCACCCTCTCTACCTGAAAGTAAACTATTGTGGCATTGTGCGATTAAGAAGCTTCTGGATGGTACTCGAGAAGGTTCGAATCCAATAGTGGGCGATTGAAAAGTGTCGACTAAAATCAACGGCAGAACTGCACGCTCGAGTGGAAGAACTAGAAAGCCTAAAGGATCAGATGCAGGCCGTGAGAATGTCGATTGCCAAGGCCGTAAGTGACGGGACCTTGATTCTTAATCACGGCACCGATCCTTTTCGATCAGGAAATGATGGATATTGAGTTTAAAAAGCTCGTATCAACCGAGGCCGTCGATTTGGCTCAAGCTGCCACAGCGACTTCACACAAGGAGTGGCTTGACATTGAATTGGTTGATGTCAGTGTCCAAAAAAACCTCTTCAATTTGTTTGCTTCCGGCAGAGCTCTAAAGGAAAAACTGGAAAGCAAGAAAACACTGAAAGTAAAGAAAGCACTCGACGAGTATTACAATCAAGGTGAACCGAGGAAGAGTGACCACCAAACCGACCTGATCTAGATTTGCCAGATTTGAGATATCGCCGTACAGTACATCAACAGCGACGAAGCCAAGAGCAATTCCTCAGCTCAATTACGGACCGAGTTCAGGTCAAGCCTGTGTCATTCGTCCGGGTCTTAATTGATTTGCAAGCACAGGAATACGGGACTGATTATCAGACCGCTGTGTATGACGTAGGCGTAGTGATGGAATCATTTTCAAACTACCTTCGGTGTGCCTAGGAGCGAGAATGGGACTGGAAGCCCTGACAACTAATTTCATTGGCAGGGATGTATCAAACACTTGCAATTCATCCGGATCAGCACTCTGGGCATCAGCCAAGAATATCAAGCCTCTTGTTGATGCAAACTCCCACACGGAGGCCATTGAGTTTGCATATCACCAATCACCAATTCGGTTTTCACCAATCTACTATCGAAATCTTGGACCTAAGTCAAGTGCTCCAAGTGGCCAAACAATTCTATTTGGATGTCCACTAGAGCTTTGTACTGTTGGAGAACTGAAGAAAATTCCTCCTGTTTTGGAATATCTTTTGGATTCAGTTCGTGATTGGCCTGATTTAGGTTATTATACCTATATAGTAGGTTAAAAGCACAGGAATTGTACAACTAGCTCACTTTATTGTAAGTCAGGGGAACTCTGGCCTTTGGTGGATGGGATTGAACAAGCATGGACGGATGTGGAGGAAAGCGATCGTGCTTTCATTTCAAGGCTTTACCAAGCCAATGTCAGGTGCCTCATTCTGGTATGTTTGCTCCGATACACCAATACAAGCTAGAAGACCCTGCAGGAATACCTATGGGCCCTTCCAATGCCAGTATTGTCAAATGATGATATTGCATTGGCTCTGAAAGAACCACGCGACCATCCAAGCCTGATTTGGGATACTTGGAGTGAAGACCCCATCAAGGCAGCTGTCCTCCGGGCCCTATTTTTCTGTCAGGTCAGGTTAGATATTGACCATTTTTTGGGTAATCAGGTGTCTGATGCTCTGAATCAATGCCGGGTGTGTTTACTTTGTTCCTATTCATTGCAAGTGGAGAGAGTACATAACTAAAATCCTTTCAGGTCAATGGCAGAGTTGACGAAACTCTCTTATCACTTTCCAGAGATCCAGACTGCTGGAGGTCATCAGTTGCTAGCAGTGGTCGAAATGTTCAAGGGTAAATCTAGTAACTGGGTTGTGTCATTTCAACGCCACATCTGGTGGTGTTATGCATGTCACGCGATCCTTCATAGCTTGATTACTGGGATTACCTGCAGCATTACATTTAGTTTCCAATATTGTAACTTCCATACAAGAAACATTCTGAATTGCGCATTGAGATCATTTGCAATTGAGTACTTCCTACGAGTGCGAGGAGACCAGTATTAGGTTTTCCAATCATGATTTGTAATATTTCCCACACCCTTGCACCATGGATGTGACAAGGTGATTTTAGAAGCGATCCCGACTATTAAATAATATGCACTTTCGGTTGAGATTAAGAGGGCTCTAACGGCTAGCACCCGGCAAATGACCGGGTTGTGGAATGGTACCTCCGAGGTATTATGTATGACCTACCCAAGAGCAATGAGAAAGAAGTTCACGGCCATCATGACCTGCACATCCAAAGAAAAATCAATAGCACCACATACGAGGGAGGACGCATGCCCCATAGAACGAATGAGCATAGTGAATAGAAAATTCTATTGATCGGGAGACAGAAACATAAATGACCAATAGGAATGAGGATGGGGAGAGCAGTTGACGATCAGAAATTAAGGAAGAACGAGTACGAGTCAGTGAGTAAGGTAGGAGGTTTGGCGTAGTAACATTACCATCTCCCAATACAGATAAGCAGAACCGGCTCAGATGGAATGCCTATCTATGTTGGAATATTGTTGTTCTCGTCATAGTAGGTACGGTTTGGGTTTAATTACGGTTCCTTAATATCGGTTATACGCAGGGTTACAGGTCCGTTTCCGTATATTCTGATACTGGTTTCATGTTGTGGCTCGGCTATTATTACTATATAAGTAGTCCTATCGTAGAAGTAGATAGAATAAGGAGTGTTATCCCTTCGAACGAAGTAAGGGAGTTTCATTTTCCGTCAATCTACTCCTTGGATGGTGAGGGAATCTGCAGTCCGGGTCCCAAGAGGGTCAATTAACCGAAACCCATCCAGAAACGAGGGGATTAATGAAGACTGTACTATAGTACCCTTTGTACGTGACTGTATGCGTGCTAATTCCTCAGGCCGGTTTAATTATCCCCTGGCTGATTGTCAGGCCTCTCCTCCACACCCTTTCTTGTTACGGAATACTCCCAGAAATCCCCGACCACCTCCACACTTCCCTCCAAACGCTTGCACTGGCCAAATTCGATCACTACCCAGAATGTAGCGCCATATTTTGGGTGTTCCATCGCCAAACTCCCAATCTTAAGAAGTTGATCCTTCTCGAGACGGGAATCAATGGAATATCAGGGGCACCACACAAGTCGATCGAATTCATCGCAACAAACAAACCATTCCGAGCTGGAGCACGAAAATCCAAAAGGTTTCCACGGCTTTCCTCATTTAAGACGTACACAGGGACCTCACTCAAGGCTATGGTCGCGCATGCGACGTTTGCACATATAATAAATGATTTGCAAGTATCCCTTTAGGTATTACTGGTTCTCGTCCATGAATATTTCGCTCCTTGACTACCAATTCACGGTTATGAGAACACCCTTCGAAATTCAATAGCTGATGTATGGTTTGAATAGTGCATAATGATAACGGTGCATTTGAGGAGTATTTGTTATGGCACCACCTAACAGTTTAAGCGATCAGAAAGTTACACCTTCCACTCTTCACGGTACGTGATAGCTATGAGCGAGTTAACTGCATATGGATTGCCACCCACAAGTCACCCCGGAGGACTCAGAAATTTCCGCGCAGCCGTAATAATACGACGGGAACCATCGGGCCCGCTACAAACAAATATATATGGATACAAGGCGATCACGAAGGTCCTTATATAGCCGTCCATCTGGTATTCAGGGCACCGGGGCTCGAGACCCTGGCACAACCTGAATTTCCAATTTACGCTACGGACGCGTTGCATATGGTATTACATATCTCCCGTCTAACTGGGAGTGACAAACCAGTGTAAGACCCACTTTTGTCATGTAGCGAATCTTTGAGTTTCTCCCGCCCCAAGCATCGCACCCCGACTGGATAAAGCCCGCAGAGCCGCCCTGGGTTTCATAGAGATCACAGGTATTTCTCGATCCTCACCCTCACCCTGATATGCTCTCAGGAACTCCACCCTCAACAGTTGTGTTGGCATCACCACATAGATTCACAACTAAGGTGGTTGCGAGAATGAGCTCAGTTTTTCATATGTTCACGGAGGACGGCGCAAATACTTACAATGATCTTCTTCTAACCCAACCAAAGCCTTTTCTGCATTAAGTGGTTAGTAATTTATACTTGCAGTTCTCCACACTGATTGTGGGGGTGATAAATACGAAGTATTGTTCCTAGTCTGGATCCGGGAATCGTCATATTGAAGCCCACAGCCTTGAGATCATGTGAGCACGAGAGGGTTATCTGGGTGAATATTTGGTCTTCTCCAATAGGAAGAACGAATTAAACGTTTGATTACAGTTGAAATGCTAATAATGCAAAAGGTCATAATGCAAATATCCCATAATGCAAAACTTTTGGCGTCGACGAAAATCAAGGTTTGTATTCAAGTGAATACAAACCTTGATCTGATAATGCAAACATGTAATAATGCAAAGGATTGAGCGTCGACCGACCTTTTGCATTATTAGCATTTCAACTGTATATCTGACCGAGGGGGGGTACATAGTATTGGGTGGGGTCGCATGTGAGTAACCTATAGAGTCGCTGCACTTGAATAATCTAGGACTCGATCACTTATCTTCTCTTGCTCGGTTCGGTTCGGTTCGGTTCGGTTCGGGGACTGGGTTGTCTCCTTCAGACCTCATTCGGACTAGAGTGGAGGAGCGGCCTTGGAAGATGCGAGAGCGAGAATGGACTCCCACAACCACCCTACCTTTGAAGAAGCCCCTGGGATATCCTGAAAGACGGTGGTCATCTGCGTTGTCTAACCGTAAAGCGAGGTACTCTTGAAGGAGGACCTCTCATACGACAGCACTGGAGATAGAGTGGTCGACCTTGTCGCTACTACTGTACACGAGTTGTCCGAGTTGGCCTTGGTCATTACACATTGTCTTGACAATGGAGTGGGGAGTGTAGTCGGAACTTTCGCAACCAGGCGAACGCATTTTGTGAATCCTAGAGAGAGTGACGTCTGGAATTCTTGCCTAGCTTCTCCATGACGTAGCGGCGGCCTGTGCATAATGAGCGTGATCAACGACACGGGTGGAGAAAGAGGGAATAAAATACAGACGTTGACGTGATTTCTGCCTCGCCTGTAAGGTTGAGTACGAATTCGAAAATACCAACTCTCTTGCTAATCCATACAGTATGGATTGGGTGGGGCGGTCCAGCCGGCAGGGTGAACAAGTGGGGCCCATGTATGGGCTAATAGTGGACGTTTCGAATTAATAGGGCGCATTCCAGTACCCCTGGAGATCAGGGGGGACAATGGTGATGGTATCACCCCGTTGTCAGCGGGCTATGGCTCTTTCGACGGGCCGGCCCGAGGCTCGAAATTAGACTCGAGAGCGTTTCCGTCCGGCGCCTCGCTCCTACTCCTGAGTCTGTCGAACATAAAGGTACGTATATCGCGTACATACAGGGCGTACATACAGGGCGTCGCTGGAGTAGCGATTAATATTGTGACTGCGGGTTGCTCACAGTTACTTACTATGCACCCATTTCATGATCTTCGGGTTATCCTTTTGCGAAACATGTATCGACGGGATTTGCCTTGGCTGCTCCACTGTGCGTCAGTACCTCCCGCTCATTTGGACAGCCTGACTGACAGTACCAGTATCCGCCACCGCCACCGTTACTGGCAAGTATATATGCCATCTCCAGTATGTACTTGAACCGCGCACAGCTGCCGCGCTCGATTTTATCGTTTCCCGTTCAGCGGTCGCGCGCTCGGTCTCGGTGCGCGCCGCAACTTAGGTTCGCTTCTCCTATTGAACGCTGCTCCTTGTGCCCGTCAGGCACCTCGTTTTCCAATTCCCCCGCATTCGTCAGGTTCTCCTCCCGTAGCTGCGTCGCCTGACAAGAAGCGTCGCTTCAAGTCTAACGATCCCCTTCGACAAAGTCGTAGTAGACTGATTTGGGAATAGACTTTATGGCGCGACTCATTGGCTCCACCGCTCCGTTTGCATTTCGGTTGACAATGGATTTGGTGTAAAAGGGCGGCATCTAGAGACTATACCTATATGCATAGAGTTGGCCTTGCGAATGTCTTGTCCGAGACCGAGACTGAGACGGCTGGACAAGGAAAGCGGCCTTTATTCCACTATGGTCGAGATCAAGGGGCGAACGCCACGTGCCTGGGATTGCCGGGCATTTGAATGCAACAATCGGTGACGCTATATGGTAATGTGGTATGTGAAGGTATTGTATGTATGTATGCAAAGGTATGTATGTGTATGTGTGGACGACTTGGGTTACCAATTGCGACCGTTGATTATTGTAGCACCACTCCGGCTACCCTGCATCTTGCTTAAAGTACTTATCCGACCAGTTTTCGACTCAACCTCAACCACGACCACACGTTCTTTTCTCACCCCCTCAACCCGTCCACCCCCTCACCTCCTCACCCCTCATCCCGCTAACGACATGCCCGCCCTTTTCGTTCGTTCGTTTTATTCAACTTCTCATGCTGCTGGTGTACCCAACAGCACCCCCGTCTTTTCTCTCGCTTTGCCTACCTCCTGGTTCCGTCGAATCACCGCGAGCCTCCGCCCAACCCACAAGCACAAGGCCAGGAGGAGCAACACAGACTCCGAGAAGTCAGCCGCAGGTCACCGGGTGGACAGTCGACATAGGAACAATACGTTTCTCTCCCAGCCGAGGTGAGTCGGAACGGAGGTGCAGGTTGTGCCAAGCGCTCATCGCCCAATTAGGCCTTCGGACGCCACGGCTTCCTCGATCCCTTCTATTCCCTCCCTCTCGAGGTCTCACTCGGCCGGTAGTAGCACAACCTGTGCTACTAGCTCTAGTGCCGCTTTGTCTGCTCTAAGGTTCGTCTCGCGCCGCCGCCGAACCCGGAAACTCTTTTTGATGTACCGATCTGGACAGACCCTCCATCCGCAGTCAAGCAAAGTGCAACGACCACGACATAATCTCCACTCTCAAAGCCATGCAAGCATTCGTCCCTGATTCCCCTCGTACCAGTTTCATCGCTCCCGCTCCCGCCCCCTTCTCCCCCGACCTCGAAGCCTCGGCTGAGGACGCAAGTTATCCTTGCCGACCTCCTAATGTTATCAACCAGCCGCAGTTGTATCCCTATACCCTATCAGATGATGACCTTTGGGCCGAACAAATGGTCGCGAACATCCTCGCCGTGAGCCGCTCGTCCTCGCTATTTCGCCGGCGCTATCTAACATCATTCAAGGACCACTACCGTACCAAGAGTGTCTGATATTAATCCTCTTCCGATCTCCGACCCTGCCCTCCTCGTTATGACCTTTCATTCTGTTCTTCGTTCCCTCCTTTTATCCCTCCATTTGTCCCTCCATTTGTCCCCATGCTGGCTCGGATCCGCCTATGTAAAGCTCTGTATTGGATCACCTACCATCTCCACACCAGTAGCATACAGTTCTTCACCACCCAATGTAGCTTTTATGTCGTCCCCCACAGTGTATCCCTTATTTGACCGCTCATTCAAGCCTCCGAACACGGCCCCGCGGCACAACTCGTTGGAATTGTTCCTGATCAGGAACAAAGGGGAGCGGGAAGGTGCAGGCGAAGTAAATCTACAGTAGTTAGACGGTCACCGAGCACCGACACTCACCGAGCAACTGGCCCTAGAAGCGTTTTCTTCGGCCCGATGGATGCTAGAAATATAGTACTTTATACTATTTCTCATCTGTGTGTGTTTTTGGAGCAGCCGACCCTTGACACAAGCCGTGAGTGGTGGCAAATCAGAAAAGGCCATGTCCAAGTTTTGTGACCCTGCCGAGGGGACGGGTGCAACTCCCAAAATGACCTCAGACAACTCACATGCCTATAAGATGGCAAAGAAGCATCACACTGGCTTCTCGCTCCATCCCAAAATGCCTGCCCTGACCAAAGTCGATTGCATCACTGGAAACAGCGCTAAAAAAGGCAAAGAATGACGAGACAAAGATAGACTTGAAGATCCAGCCCATCCTCGAACTCGCCGTCAACGCTACCAGATTGCTCAGTTGGACGAAGATGACGGAGAATGGGTAGACACAGACAGTCTGCATGTCGAAATCTAGTGTTTTTGATTACTAGTGATTACTAGTAGTCTATGTTTCATAGTTTGCCTCCCGTTCCTAAGCCCAAATGTACCCAATTGCTCATTGCTCGCTGAGTGGCTAAGGCCATTTCTGCCAACGGCCATTCCACGCGAACCAGCCAGCTGGGCATGCTCAAACTTCAAACGTAGATACATGATAGTATAAAGAAGTGCTTAGTTGTTAAATCTACGCAGCCGCATACATCGCGCATCGTGGGAAAACTTCCCGCTCGCTGACCGTCTAACTACTGTACCCTTGCTGTGAGACCTGGAGCTGGTCTGGTCCTGACTGAAATCTATGTCGGAGGTCATCTGGGAAATACAACCTACGTAATTGGTAAATTCCTGATGCGGGATCGGACTTACTGAGACGAAAGTGGCTGGAAGAGGTTGAGAGTGACTAGTATGGCTGCCTTCATGACTTTAACGTTACACTCGGCGGCATATACAGGGACAGCCATCGACTGTGATTGTCACTGCATGGCGAGCACTCGGGGCTGCCTGCCGTCGATTCACTTCTGCAAGCTCTGGAAGGCTCTTTGTAGCCTTTGCTCGATGAACAGATGAACACTAAGGTTACCAATACCCCCACTGACATCTTCGTTACTCAAAAGTACGGCAAATATACCACTCGCTCGGAATGGGTGTTGCTCCTGCAGCTACCATGGTCAATATGGAGAAAGTGTGTACGCACTTCTAATCCCCATACATTTATTTGTCCAATTGTGCAGATGTGAATCGTTCACAGCTGATGGATATTGTGCTGACTCGCGCGCCCCAGTCGATCACGGATGATTCTCAATTTAAACTGCCAATCTCAGCCTCAGGGCAGTCGGAATTCAGCCCTACAAATGTTGGATATAATGCCTCAACGTAACCTGCGAATTCCGGGGGTTTACACCCCCGACGGGCCGGGCTTTGTATCTCAAAATGGACTACATCAGCGTTGTCGTGAAATTAAAATCGCTTACATATTGATGCTTGCGCCCTTTGGTGCCATGAAAGGGTTCGGTGACGGTTCTTCTGACGGTTCTTCCGACAGCTCTCATGACGGCCAACAGTAGTACATTCCCTTGCGAATCGACCAATAGTGGGACCCATTCGCCACACTGATCGGAGTCGTCGAGCTGGCGATGAGGACTCATCTCTGATGGTAGAGCGGGCGGTGGAGATCAGACATGTCAATGAAGTCACATGTATTATTTCTATTAAACAGGACCTCATCTTCAGAGCCTGCTCTTGTTGTGGTACGGTTATTTCGGCGGGGGGTTGTTGAACTAGCCACAGCGTGTGTGGGGGGCGCGCGGGCGAAAGAACGGGATCGGTTGCTGCACTCTATATACCCACGTTGTGTAGCCCACGTTACGAAGCCATGTCCGGTCTGTGGGCAAGGGGCAACCCCAAATGTTTGGTTGCCCCAAGTTTGCCTTCCACTGCGTTGTACCTCAGGGTGGCAAAATTCGTATCGGCCAACAGGAGGAATCGCACACAAACTGGTATCCCATATTCTCTGACAACTCACCACCATGGCACTATGGAGGGCCGCTGAAGCCACTATCGATACACTCCAAGAGCTGGGCATGCAAGACATATGCTTCATCGGCGGAGTAGCCGCCAGACTCTATGGAAATGACAGAGAACCCCATGTGAGTGTAGGCAGTAATCATATCGTTAGCGCTATCCGCTGATTCATGTCCGTACAATTGACAAAATGCAGGACGTGGACGTCCTTATCCTCGATAGCCAGTATGATGATCAGGAGGAGATCAAGAGGATGATAACAAGCCAGAATTCGCGCTTCTATCTCGTGAATGCCAAAACAATTGGCGCTCACTGGAAGGTGTTATGGTACCACCCGCGCGGCAGAGGTTCCACCAAGCGTCCAGCAGCAATCAAAATTGATGTTTTACTTCCCGGAATTATGCAACTTCCTTCATTCGATCCCTACTGGATTGACTACGACAATTCCCTCGGACTCCCCACTGCGCCGCTGTCGCTTGTCCTCCTCCATAAGGTCCGAGGATGGTCGGAGCGCATCGATTCCACAGGCCACCAGTATGAGAAACACTGGCAAGACGCTGGCGATGTGGCCACCCTCGCTCCACTTGCTTCCCAAATGGGGGTAACAATTCACGATGATGTCCTTCCCGACGAATTCATTGAGAGTGCGAGTGAGTGGGTAAACGACTTCGTGGCTACGTATCCCAAGCTCCGCACACGATCTCACTGGAGAAAGATCGGTTTCATAGTTGACTGAGACCCTTTGCGCTTCACAAAAACCTGATGTGTAGAAACCAGAGCTGTAGTGTTTCAGAGGCTATGTATTCCCACCGAGGCAATGTAAGAGCCTATGAATTAAACATATAATTTGTATCTCATTGCTTCTGCTCTTAAAGCCCCGTGCACCCAATGACCGATAGAGACGTCTAATAATGAACTACATAGAGTAGCATCGGCGTTCTTGCGCAATGATGTTGGTACACTTCGACGCCATAAAAGGGTTCGGTGGCTTTAAGAAGCAGTTCTTCATACAGTCCACCTGACGGCCAAAGCGCTTTCCCTTGCGGATCAACCAATAGCGGGATCCATTCGTCACACCATCCGACTGCCCGGGTCTTCGATCTGACAATAAGAGCTCACCTCCGATAGTATCGCAAGTGGTGGAGATCAGACATGGTAACTAATTTACCCCTGGAGATACATGTACTATTCTAGGAAACAGCGCCTAACGGGGACGCCACCTTCGGAGCCTGCCATCATTGTTATACGGATATAACCAACTAGGTTGGGGGGCTGCGTGCAACTGGTGCCCCATCTTCTCGGACAAATCACCAAATCGCCAACATGGCCCTATGGAGGGCCGCTGAAGCCACAGTCGATACACTTCAAGAGCTGGGCATGGAAGACGTATGCTTCATCGGCGGGCTGGCCGCCAGCCTCTATGGAAATGACCGACAACCACATGTGAGTGTAGGCAGTAGTCATATCGTAGGAGCTATCCGCTGATATACTGTCGTTCAATTGCAGGATGTGGACGTCCTAGTCCTTGATAGCCAGTACGATGATCTGGAGGAGGTCAAGAGGATGATGACAAGAAAGAATTCACGTTTCTATCTCGTGAATGCCAAAACAATCGGCGCTGACTGGAAGGTGTTATGGTACCACCCGCGCGGCAGAGGTTCCACCAAGCGTCCAGCAGCAATCAAAATTGACGTTCTACTCCCGGGGATTATGCAACTGCCATCATTCGATCCCTACTGGATTGACCACGACAATACCCGCAGCCTCCCCACTGCGCCTCTTTTGCTTGTTCTCCTCCATAAGGTCCTAGGATGGTCGGAACGCATCGATTCGACAGGTCACCACTACGAGAAACACCGGCAAGACGCTAACGATGTGGCCACCCTTGCTCCACTTGCTTCCCGAATGGGTGTGACAATCCATGATAATGTCCTTCCCGATGAGTTCATTGAGAGTGCGAGTGAGTGGGTAAACGATTTCATCGCCACGTATCCCAAGCTCCGCACACGATATCACTGGAGAAAGATCGGTTTTCACACATATGCCTGACACCTGCGCTTTGCAATGACATGATGTGCAGAAACTAGAGCTGTAGTGTTTCAGAATTTTTGTGTCCCCAGTAATGCGATGTAAGAGCTTGTGAAATGACCACACAATTCTCCTTGCTTCCGCTTTTAAAGCCCCATGCATCCAATGACCGATTAAGACGCCCAATACTGAACAGTGAATCATAGTAACGTCAGCGTTATCGTGAAAACGCTTACGTATCACAGGGGGGCATTTGGTGCTTCGGTGGCTGTCAGAAGCAGTGCTTCGCACAGTCCTCCTGACGGCCAAAGCGCTTTTTCTTGCGAATCGGCCAATAGCGGGAGCCATTCGTCACACAGCCCAACTGTCCGGGTCTTCGATATGACAATGAGCGCTCACCTCCGATAGTGTCGCAAGTGGTGGAGGCCGGACATGTGAACTAATTTACCCCTTGAGATACATGAATTATTCTATTAAACAGCGCCTCATGGAGGCGCCCCCTTCGGAGCCTGCCACTATTATTGTACAGATATAACCAACTAGGTCGGAGGGCTGTGTGTAACTGGTGTCCCATAGTACCGGACGATTCGCCACCATGGCAGTATGGAGGGCCGCTGAGGCTACGATCGATACCCTTCGCGAACTAGGCATGGAAGACACATGCATCATCGGTGGAATGGCCGCTAATCTGTATGGAAACGACCGAGAACCAGAGGTGAATCGAGTGTAGCCAGTAATGATATCGTAGGCGCTATCCGCTGATCCATTTAATTTGACAAAACGCAGGATGTAGATGTCCTGATCCTTGATGGCCAGTATGATCAGAGGTATATCAGAAGAATGATAACAAGGAAGAACCCGTGCTTTTACCTCCTGGATGCCATAACACCCGGCGCTTTCTTCAAGGTGTTATGGTACC
>Ga0307515_10010938_pt1 | contig 17299 bp, 3 predicted proteins | sample 17_EM_MG_FD_194513 | JGI IMG/M metagenome (GOLD analysis project Ga0307515, IMG submission 194513) | Populus trichocarpa ectomycorrhiza microbial communities from riparian zone in the Pacific Northwest, United States - 17_EM | ecosystem: Host-associated > Plants > Roots > Unclassified | place...
TAATAAGCTTACCCTAGACCTACAGCGGGCCGTATTACTAGCTTATACTATAGCATAGACGTTAAAGGAACTTATAGACTATTGCCTAGCTATTAACTAAGGCCTCTATTAAATTAAAGCACGCGCTAATTAGCTAAAAACTAGAAACCTTATAAACCAGGCCGCAAGTACTGCGAGTACGGCCCATAGTGCCCTAGTATAATCGGTAACTCCTATAATTAACCCGGCAGCTAGCCGCGTAGCTACCCCTACTATAGGCCTAGTGTACACCCGGCCTATATATAGCGACCCCTATATATAGGCTCTTAGCGATTAAGGAGCTTATTTCTCATGCGGTTAAATAGGCTACCCTATAAGGAACTACCTAATAAAGGTAAAGATAAATAAGGTCCTATTAATTTAGGAGGATAGTACAGAGCTAAAAAAAGAGGAACCTTAAAGGAAGACTCCTTTCTAGGGTTAAAAGGGATTAATATATTATATATTAATCTAGGTTAGCTAGTTAGTAGAAAAAGCTACACTATCCCTTATACTTTATTTCGCAATAAATATTAAGTTTTAACCTCTGCTTTAGCTAACTTAGAAGTAAATACCTTTACCTTAATTAATACAAAGTACGCTATAAAACTGGCTAACTTTTTAAATGCACCCCTTAAAGAACTGCCTAAACTAATCCCTATTCGCGGTTATAACGGACGGATAGGGCCACCTATTATAACTATCTTGCGGATCTACCTCCGCGTTAACAGATAAAGGTAGTATAACGTCCCCTTCCTTATTATAGACCTTAGAAGCCATAATATAATCTTAAGGAGAAAATAGCTAGCCTATTTAGGCTTATAGCTTAATATACGGAATAGGCAGCTTATCTAGCCCAAAACTATACCCCTAACGCCTTCCTTTATAAAAGAGATTAGTATTATAATAGAAAACCTTATACGGCCGTAGATAGACACCGTTTACTAGGCTAATGCGACGCGTAGGGACTAGGCTTTTAAGAAGGATATACAGCTTAATCCGTAACGGATCTATATATTACGCCGCCCCTAGACTACCTATATTACACTACCCGCACTAAAGACTTAGGAAGTTAGTAGTAGCCTAGCTAAGTCTCTAATAGAGAACCTAGGCCCTACGCAGCTATAAAGGAAGGCTAGGGATATTAGATAATATACTAAACTAATAAACTAGAAGGATAACTTATGGAAAATAGAACGTAAGCTAAGGAAGACTATAAACCCTATACCGCAAAATACGGCCTAATAAATATCCGTAAAGAAACCTACGGACCTCCTACTAGTTAATATCTACTATATTAGCGCTATAGGATTCTACTAGAACCTAGTTTAGCCTAATACTATTACCTTTATAACTAGCTTATACAAAATTAATTAAATAATTAAAGAGAAAGAAGCCCTAGCCTAAGAGAAAGGCGAGCTTATAATAAGGAGCTAGTAGAACAGAAACTGCCCTATTAATATTAGAAAATTAAAGACACCTTCTCTAAAGCAGCATCTAATATACTCCCGCCTTACTAACTGTATAACTATAAGATTAAAATTAAGCTGGATAAGGTGGTTACCCTTAGCTATAGCCCCCTCTAATAGCAATTTACTACTAAATTGTAGGCTATAAAGCAGTATCTTATTAATAACCTGGATAAGGGCTTTATTAAGCCTAGTTAAGCCCCTTTTAACTTACCTATTCTCTTTACTAAAAAGCTAAATAAAGGACTTTGTTTCTATATTAACTACTATAAGCTTAATAATTTAACCCTTAAAGACCGCTACTCACTGCCTTTACTTAATAAGACTTTGGCCCGAATAAGTAAAGCTAAGATCTTTACAAAGCTTAATATCCGCCAGGCTTTTTACTAAATTAGGATGGACCCTAAATTAGAAAACCTTATTACGTTTTAGACCCGTTACGGAACGTATAAATATAAAGTACTACCTTTTAGACTAACTAACGGACTAGCCACATACTAATAATACATAAATAATGTACTATTTAACTACCTTAATGACTTCTATATAGCATACCTAGATAATATTATAATCTACTTTAAAAACGAACTGGAATATAAAGAGCATATCTATAAAGTCCTATAATGGCTTTAGGAAGCTAGCCTCTAAGCCGATATTAAGAAGTTAGAATTTAGTATTAAGCGTATAAAGTACTTAGGGTTTATTATTAGTATAAACGGAATTAAGGCAGACCTAGAAAAGACGGCTATAATTAACTAATAGGTACCCCTAAGGACCGTAAAGGGGGTATAGTTATTCTTAGGGTTCTGTAACTTCTACCAACGCTTTATTAAGAACTACAGTAGGATTACCTGGCCACTAAGCCTACTTACCTATAAGGACCAGCCCTTTTACTTTAATACCGTATATAGGCAGGCCTTTAATAAGCTTAAGAAACGACTGGTCTCTATTCCCTTACTTACCTACTTTAACCTAGAACGGCCCTTAATGCTAGAAACTAATGCCTTAGATAGTATTATAGCTAGCGTTTACTCCTAAAAATAAATAGACGGAGAATAGCACCCTATTACTTACTATTTAAAGACTATAGTAGATGCTAAGCTAAACTACCCGATTTACGATAAAGAAATACTAGCTATTATCTCTAGCTTTTAGCACTGGCGAGCCTAACTAGAAGGCACCCCTAAGTCTATCTAGGTAGTTTCCGATTATAAGGCCTTAGAATATTTTATAACAATAAAGGCCCTTACAGCCCAATAGGCGCGCTAGGTAGATACCCTATCTTAGTTTAACTTCCTAATTATATATAGGCTAGGCGCCACTAACCGTGCGGACGCTCTTATAAGGTATAAATAGGACATAAATAACCAGACAGCCGTAAAGATCTTATTATAGACCTAAGCGCTACTATATCTAAAGCACTTTAACTCTTAAATACGGGCAGAACTAAATATAGACTCTTTAGATGCTAAGATATGCCTTATTAACTCTATAGAACTAAACCTTATTAATAAACTACTATAGGTAAACTATACGGCCCCTTCTCTATAGGAGTACCGTAAAAAAGTAAAGAACGTTTCTAGCCTATGGTCCCTTAAAAGTAGACTACTTAGCACCGCGAACAGCTAGTAGTAGTAGAGGAATAGAACTTATAGACTTGGCTTATTGCCAAAGCATATACCTAGGTCTCTACGGCCTACCCTAAAAAAAAAAAACCCCCGTAGGATTATTGGCGACCGCTACTACTAGCCCGGAATAATTATAAATATTAACCGCTATATACGGAACTGCAATAACTGCTATAGGTCTATAATTCTACAAGATAAGACTTTAGGGTTATTAAAACCCCTCCTAATACCTAACCGCCTATAGTAATGTGTCTCTATAGACTTTTATAAGCTACCTTTAGACCATAACGGATATAATATAGTTATAATCCTAGTTAACCGCTTTAGTAAGCGCCCGTTCTTAATTTCCTATTATAAGAATATTAATGCTAAAGAGGCGGCCTAACTGTATATCTACTACGTTTACTAAATTTATGGACTACTAGATATTATTATATCCGACCACGGGCTATAGTTTATATTAGCCTTTTAGAATAAGTTCACCTAAATCCTAGGCATTAAGCTAAAGCTTTCTATAGCATATTACCCCTAGATAGACGGTTAAACGGAGATTATAAATTAATACTTAGACTAGAGACTCCGGCCTTTTATTAACTACTTCTAGAATAACTAGGCTAAACTATTACCCTTAATAAATTACGCCCAAGCGACCCTACCCTATAACTCTACCGGATTTGCCCCTATTTAACTAAAAATAGGCTACCTACCCTATATAAGCTTTAACTAGGAAAGACCAAAAGGGCCCTAAACCGTATACGAAAAACTATCTTATAAGGAAGCCCAGCAGTACGCTAAGCGCTTAAAAAAAGCCTAGAAAGTAGCCTATACAAACCTAGAAAAGGCCTAGAAATTAATAAAACAGCAGGTAAATAAGTATAGGCGCGAGCCTAACTTTACTATAGGCGATATAGTCTAGGTTATAATAAAGAACTAGAAGATAGAACGGCCTAGCCATAAGCTAAACTATAAGATAGTAGGACTATATAAGATTCTTAATAAAGTAGGCAACTTGTATAAGGTTAAGCTCCTAAACTTAATTAAAGTTTACCCTATTTTCTCACCGGATAAGATATAGAAAGCTATAAATAACCTACTACCTAGATAAAAGAATAAACCTCCCCTGCTAATTTAAGTTAATAGCGATAATAAATAGGAAATTAAAGAAATACTAGCCTATAAACTTATAAAGGGAACGTTAAAGTATTGTATTAGTTGGAAAGGATATAACCTAAACCCCATTTAGTACCCTATATAGAACTTTATAGGTAGTCCCTATAAGCTTTAGAAGTTTTATAGCTATTACCCTAATAAACCTAGACCGCTAAAGTACCTAGATAAGTAGATAAAATACTAGTATAATAAAGATAATAAGCTACCAGAAGAATATAAGGACAAAATCGCCCTAGAAATTTCTTAGTTACGTAAGGTGTTAAGATATCTAGGAACTTCAACCGGCGGTTAAAATTATTTAATTGGTCAGATTCTCTTGCTAAAACTTTTAGCAATAAAGCCTAAGGGCAGGCTTTTTTAGAGGGAGGGGTAATGTTACAGCACTAGTAGAACTTAGTAGAACTTAGCAGAACTTCACACCGGCAAGTTGCCACAGATTGCTGTATATTGCGATCACGTAACGTAAAGATCTATAAAATATCAAACGGCGCTACTCTTCTTCTCCTTTCCTTTCCTTAGCTTTAGATTCTTGTTTATAGACAATCCAATCATATAGGTTTGCGCGTCCCTTTTGCCGTACCTATGCCTCGATTAACTAAGTCGCTAATACTAAGTTTGCTTTCCTTTCCTTTAATTATTTAATTAATTTTATATAAGCTAGTAGTAAAGGTAATAGTATTAGGTTAGACTAAGTTCTAGTAAAATCCTATAGCACTAGTATAACAGATATTAACTAGTATAAGGTTTATAGGTTTCTTTATAGGCCTTTATTAGGCCGTATTTTATAATATAAGGTTTATAATCTTCCTTAGCTTACGTTCTATTTTTTTAGGTTATCCTTCTAGTCTATTAGTTTAGTATAGCGTTTAGTATTCTTTACTTTCCTTTATAGCTATATAGGACCTAAGTTTCCTATTAGGGGCTTAGCTAAGTTACTACTAACTTCTTAGGTTTTTAGTATAGGTAGTAGGGTATAGGTAGTTTAAGGGCGGCGTAGTATATAGATCAATTACTAATTACGCTATATATTTCCCTTAAAGGCCTAGTCTCTACGTATAGTATTAGCCTAGTAAATAGTATTTATTTAGGGCCGTATAAGGTTCTCTATTATAATAATATTATTTTTATAAAGAAAGGGGTTAAGGGTAAGGTTTTAGGCTAAATAAGATATCTATTTTATATATCTAGTTATAAGCCTAAATAGGCTAGCTATTTTCTTTTTAAGATTATATTATAGCTTTTAAGGTCTATAATAAGGAAGAGGATATTATACTACCTTCGTCTATTAATATAAAGGTAAATCCGTAAGATAGTTATAATAGGTAGCCCTATTTATCCGTTATACCTATAAATAGGAATTAGTTTAGGCAGTTCTTTAAGGGGCGTGTTTAAAAAGTCAGCTAGCTTTACGGCGTATTAGGTATTTATTAAGGTAAAAATATTTACTCTAGAGTTAGCTAAAGTAAAGGTTAAAACTTAATATTTATTATAGAATAAAGTATAAGGGATATGTTACGGAAGTGGGCATAAGCTGGAATACAATGTACTAAACGGGGTAGTAATTAAAGAAGGCTACGTACGTGTAACTATACGTAGTTAATATAAAGACATTTAGATATAGATATAGAACAGGTTAGGTATAGGTATAAATAAGGGTTATAGGGGAACGTGCGTAGGTATCTTGGGACGAACGTAAGCATGGGTTAAGAACGTCAAAACGCGCAGGGATGTAAGAATGTGTAAATCCTATAACAGGATAGTGCAGCCTCTTCTATTAATTAGCCGACCTAGATTAATATATAATATATTAATCCCTTTTAACTCTAAAGAGGAGTCTTTCTCTAAGGTTTCTCTTTTCATAACTCTATACCATCCTTCTAAATTAATAAAACTTTATCCACTTTTACCTTTATTTAGTAGTCCTTAGTAAAGTAGTTTTTTAGCCGTATAAAAAGTAAGCTCTTTAATTACTAAATGCCTATTTACGGGAGTTGCTATATATAGGCTAAGCATATACTAGGCCTATAATAGGACTAGCTATATAACTAGCTGCTAAATTAATAGTAGGCTATATAGTTAGTACTATAGGGGTTATTAATTGTGCTAGGGCACTATAGGCCATTCTTAAAGTATTTATAGTCTAGTTTAAAGAGCTTCTAGCTTTATATCGCTTAGCTTATACCTTAATTTAATAGAGGCCTTAGTTAATAGCTAGGTATTAGTCCGTAAGTATTTTTAGCGTCTATATAATAGTAAAAACTAATAATATAGCGCGCTATAGGTCTAGAATAAGCTTATTAAAGAGGTCTAGTATTAAGTCTTTATAGGGAATTTAGACTTAGCTAGCTAGGTCTAAAAGGTAGGTCTAAAAGGCTAAAAAGGTCTCCGTTATTTTATATTTAGGCTTTTGTAATTAAGGTAGGCGTTTTATACTTTAAAGGGGTCCTTATAAATAGAAGATAGGTAGTTAATTATCTCTTCTTTAGAGAGGAAGGGGTTTATTAAGTCTTAGGCGTATTATAAATGTAAATATATCTATACGTCCCCGCTAGTACGGCCGAAGATATAAACTATTTTAGCTTAATAGTAGGTAAGTAGTCTGTATTAACTTTAAACTTATTTTATAGTTAAAGCTTCTAATTATTAAATATAGGGTTAGTTCCATCTATAAGTAATATAGAGTCTATAACCTTTGTGGATTATAATAATATTAATACTATATATTAGGCTAGGGCCTTAAGAACTATAGTAAGTCTCTAGGTGTTTAATAGCCTATTGCTAGGTATAGAGGTATCCCTAGTTTTAAGTAGCTCTTAAAGTTATTTAATTTCAATATTAGCTACTATAAGCTCCCCTAAGAAGTTTAAGTTAGTTAATATTTTATTATTAGAGGTAGTTAAGAGTCCTACAGCTGCTTTACCAGCTACTATATTTTTTAGTATAGTGGTAAAGATATTAGGTAATTTCCGGTAGTTTCTTTAGGGGTTTTAGCCTATATAGGTCCTTTAGGTTACATTATATATATCCTTTAGTTCTATCCTATCCTTAGGGTCCTATTCTATTCTTATTATTCTAGTAATACCCTTTAAATCCGTTTCTATATCCTTATTCTATTTATAGTCTATAAATATATTTAAGTTCCTTTTTAAAAGAAGAGTAGATAAGCTTTAAATAATATTAGCAACTTAGTTAATTAAGGTATAAGTACAGTAATAGGGACGCGTAAGACTATATAATTGGATTATCTATAAATAAGGATCTAAAGCTAGAGAAAAGAAAGGAGAAGAAGAGTAGCGCCGGCCGAAGTAGGGTTCTTTTATACAGTCCTCTAGTTACGTAACCGCAAAGTTTTACTAAGTTCTGCTAACCAAGTTCTGCCATTTTCTGCCAGTGCCGTAATAAGGATAGTATTACGGACCTAATATTAGCAGTAGTTATAATACTAAGAAGAGACATAAATAGACTAGTAGTAAAAGCGCGAGAGGCGCTAAAATTAGTCGAGCTATAAAATAAGGAGTAGCTAAATTATATAACTGGTTATATTATAAGTTTAGAATATAAAAACGTAGGAATGTAGGAATACCTATAACATACTAACGTACTAATATACCGATATATTTAGTACATTTCTTAAGAGTGTTACGGGAGTTACCCGCGCACGTTCGTCCCGTAATACCTACGCACGTACTACTACTACCCCTATATCTTCGACCACGTTCCTAACCTATTCCTATTCTACATCGAACATTTTAAACCATTACGCATTAATATACTTAGTACGATCAATAGCTAGCAATCAAGCTTATTTGTAAACTGCTTTATCAACTCCGTAATAAAGACTTAGATTGTGTATTTAAAGGACCATAATCCCTACCTAGATAGTTCTCTTCTTTATAGTAAATATTAGAATATAATTAGAGTTAATCTATTAAGCAACCTACTCTACTAGTTATATTTACGTTGTTAATTTTCTGTTTACCTATATATATAGCCCATTAATAAGTCTACCGTAGTATTTAGCCATAGGCTTTTAGGTACGCTAGTTGTGGTTTTCTTAATCTCCTATTAGCTAAGAAGGTATAGAACCTCTTATATAGCAATTTCTATCTATTACTTTCTCGTGGCGTTTAATTTTAAAGGTAAACTATATAGTTAACTATTTCGTTCCATAGATTATATAGTAAATTAGCAGTAATTCTTATTGCTCGTACTCTTTTAATAATTATACCCCCTAAGCGTTCGGCGGTACTGTTTTAAGCTTAGATATATAGCGCCGAAGGCTTAAATATAATCCCTTAAGTCCGTAGCCATTTAAGGGTTCTCCTTCTCTCTAGCTCGTTGTCTAATCTAATAGTGTTAACCTTAAGGTTATACCTTAGACAAATCCACTAGATGAAATCTTTAAGCACTTATAGTGTCTCCTTTTCCTTACTATACGTTATTATAAAATCCGGGAAAGATCTTCCTAAGAAAGTATTATGGATAAGTATAACTCGTATAAATCCGGTATACACTTCCTTAAGGTTAGTTTAGTTAATATAAAGGTTAAAATAGGGTTTATTCATTTTCTGTTTTAGGAACCTTCGTAAGACCTAATGCTTAATTTTAGCGAGGCTATAGTATTAACATTCCGTCGTCTTAGGGCCTTAAAGCTTAACTTTTAGGGCGTTAAGACCTAAATAATAAAGGCTTATAGGTCCTAGATAACCTAGACACAGATATTATAAACGTATATCTCCTTTTAAATCTAGATAAGCGTCTCTTAATAATACTCTACGCTTCCGTTAGCGTAGTATTCGGCTTATATTAAACGCTAATAGACTTCCTAGTTAGACGTATTTAATAGTCTATTATTTATAACGTTCTTCCATTTAATATAGGACTAAGTTATCCTTTTAAACTAGAAGATTGTTCTCTCCTTTATTGTCCTAATAGTACCCTTATTTTTAAAGTAGACGGAATAACACTAAATTTGTATTAAAGTCCGTATAAAAGGCAACGTCCTTAAGATATAGGATTCCCTTACTCTTATCTAGTTTTATAACTTAAATAGTAACGTCGCCGTAGCCTAGTATAGTGTAAGGGATATTATTGCGGACACCTTGGGTTGCCCTTAGGACAACCCCCGGACGCCCCTTAGATAGTCGCCGGTCACGTGCCGGAGGCACATACCCGTAGTATATAGTCTCCACAATCCCAGAGGCCTTACCTCCTTAAGGATTCATCTCTCTTACCAATCTATCCTATTCCAATCGTGTCCTTATAGCCCCCTGTCTACAAAATCCCCTTACATTTAAATCCTTCCTACTCTTTTTTAAAAGGGCAGTCGGCTTTAAGGACTAGATTATTTATTTATATCTTTTATTTACAACCACCATTCTCCCTTAAAATCTCGCGATAACCTAAACGGAAACTCTACGGATACCTTATAGAAAGCCGTCGCATAAAGGTAGAAAGGTCCCTCCAACAGCGAGAGATTGCAACAATATAACCCTCTAGGCAAGACGGCCGAACAAGCCCTAATACCTAGATGCTCCAGGAGCTCGAAGACTCTTATATACCTATAGTCACCGCTAAGGAAAACGCAGACACCCTTTATAACGGTCGCAACGCTACCAGAAAGCAACCGGAACCCCTCCGGCCCCACCTAGGCTAATTAAAAAATTAAGCGCTAGAGGCAACTCTAAGATCTTCCCCTAAGCCAGAAATGCCAGAGGAATATACTAATATGTCCAACCAGGGAACCAACCGGAACCCTCCCGGAAGACCACCGGCCTATAATTAGTATAGTAGCGGTACACAGACTGCTCACGAGCCAAGCGGGCCTACCCCTTTAGGTAATCTAAGCCAATTACTAACTTAAGACCTAAGCCTTATTAGGAAGCCCACACTAGCTACTAGTACTAACACTACCTCTATAGCAGGAGCCTCCCCAGGCCCAAATTTAGAAGGTTAAGAGCCCTATACCAATCTCCTTTAAGACGGATATTAGGAAGCTGTCGCAAGGCTCTCGGAAGCCATACAGGAGGAAGCCACTAATAAATATATTAGAACCCTCTAAAGGTAAATCCAGATCTAGTAGGGTCTAATCTAAGCCAGGCAAATTCTTTTACAACCTAGTTAAGGCTAAGGGCTTCTTAGAAGCTACCTAGTATCTACCCAAAAAGGTATAGAAGACTTAGAGAGTTATTTACGCTATAAATAAAAAAAGGATATAGACCAACTAGCTAAGGCCTCTAGTAGTTTAGAACTCTGCCATAAACCTAACGCCCAGCAGCTGGACAATTAGGTTCGTAAGGTAGACAACTTCTTTAAGATGCTAATAATATAAGATAATACCAAAGAGTGTATACGCTAAATCATTAGCAAGATTAAAGACCAATCGCTAAACTAGATCGCACTTAATTAGCTTAATAAAGAGCAAATTACTATATGGCCATAGCTATAAACCTTCCTAAAGAAATAGACTTAAGATCCGTATATTATATAATATAATAATGCAGAGCTATTCTAGAATGGGACACAGCTGGACTGCTACAACTTTCGCTAGTTTATAAACTTCGTAAAAACTTATACTTAGTAGATGGATCCAGAGCCCTTTAAAAATAAGGACGGTAGCATCTATAAGAAGGAGAAGATCGGGTTTATCTAGGCTAGAATTAAGCTAGCGATTCGTGACGAAATAAAACGCGTAGGAGCCCTATCGCGAATTACTATATATACGGATTTCAAATAAGCAGTTCTAAACGCTAAAGATACAGTAAGGAACCAGACCTCTTCCAGTAGGAAGTTAGGGGGTTACTAAAAGCGCGGGTACTCTAGTAGTAATATAGGGTAGACCTAACCTTTAAAGAAGCCGTTCTTAAAGAGAACTTTAGAAGGGTTAAAGTTAGAAACCTTAAATAACGGGAAAGACTCCTAGGGCCAACCCAACACCCGTTTAGCACCTTCACGGAAATACTTTAAAAAGTTAAGAGAAAACTCTAGAGGCAAATTCCATTGGAAAAATAAGCAAGGTAACAATCGCACTAATAATCTAAAAAAAGAAAAGCCCTAGTTGCGGACTTTTCCTAGCTGCAACTAGGGCAAGATATAGAAGAAGAGACTCTCCGTATTGCTATTAAGCTAGAAATAACACTCTCTATAGGTAAGGTATAATAGTTCTAAGCACTATACAATAGCGGCGCTAAAATTAATCTTATATAATATAATTTGGTAAAAGAGTATAAACTTGTCCCATCGTAAAGGTGGCGGAAACCTATTATAGGCTTCCTAGATAAGCATTGGATTAAACTATACAGTGCCTATAAGCTTATAGTATTAGTAGCCAACATACATAACCGCACTAAGGTGGTCGGCCCGCAACCCTTCTAGGCGGCTAACTTTATAAGTTACAACCTTATTCTTAAATACCCTTAGCTAGCGGAAGCAGATCCTAAGATACGCTTTAAAACTAGAGCCTTTAAATAGTGGAATAATAAAGATTTAGAAGGGCGTATATTACTAATAAGCCTAAAGGATATTCTAGAGAATGTAGCCCTAGGTAAAATAGTATACGCTCTATACCCAAAGGAGTATTAGATCTAACCCCTATTTAATAACAAAATAGGTATAAAGCCTAGTATAGGTAATAACCCCTCTATAACAGAGACCCCATAGGGAACTGCCGGATAGGCCGTGGAGACATTATAGGGAGGCGGCGATCTTAAGGATCTTATAAAATACTTTAACCGCCATAGGTTACTCTAGCTCAAGCAATATATAGAGAGTATACTACAGCACCTTAAACGCTGCGTTAAGGAGTTCCCTACCCTTTACTAGCTACCGCATAAAACGGTTTAACATACGGTGGTAACTATATACGAGCAACTACCATAGCGCATAACGCTGCCCGCGAGCATTCTAAGGGAGCTCCAGGATCTACCTAATAATAACGCAAAGGATAAACGCGACCCTAATTTATTAAATATTCTAGTAGGCCTAAGGGACTTACTAAGGGTATTTTCGGGTAGAAAAGCTAAAGTCCTACCACAGAACTCGGAGTACGATTATATAATTAATCTAGAAGAAGGCAAATAACCACCAAACCTTCCTATTTATAACCTCTCGCGTAAAGAGCTTAAAATCCTACGGGAGTACCTTAATGGGTTACTAAAAAAGGGGTAGATCCGGCCCAGTAAGTCGCTGTTAGGCGCACTAATCCTCTTTATCCCAAAACCAGATAGAACTATAAAGCTATATATAGACTATCGCGGTCTTAATAAGATTATAATTAAGAACCATTACCTACTACCACTAGTTAGTAAAATGCTAAATCAACTATCTAGGGCGAAGATCTTTACAAAGCTAGATCTACAAGACGCCTATTATAGGCTCCATATTAAAGAAGGGGATAAGTAAAAGACCGCTTTTAAAACCTAATACGGCCACTTTAAGTATCTAGTAATGCCTTTCGGGCTAGCTAATGCGCCTATAATATTCCAATTATACATTTATAGAGCCTTAGGGGGACTAGTTAACCGCATATATATCATCTATTTAAATAATATCTTAATCTACTTAGAAGACAAGGATTAACACAAGTAATATATCCGCGAAGTACTGGAACGTTTAGATAATTAGGGCCTCTATACTAAGGCGTTAAAGTATATCTTTAATACTAAGCAGGTTGAGTTCCTGGGTTATATTATGACGCCTATAGGTGTAGTTATAGATCTAGTACGGGTATAGACAATCTAGGAGTAGCCGGAGCTAGAGAGCTACTAGAATATTTAAGTATTTCTAGGCTTTGCCAATTTCTATAGGCGCTTTATATATAACTACTCGGACGTTACCCAATACCTATCTAACTATATTGCGGAAGCTTCCTAAGACCCAACCCAAGAAGCAAAAAACTTAAAGGCGGCAAGGAAGAAAACTAAGAAGGGACTAACTAAATAGTATAAGCCATGGTTATGGCCCGGAAAGATTTAGGAGGCCTTTTAAAAACTTCGCGCAAAGTTTATAGAAGCTCTATTACTACGGCATTTCGACCTAGATTAGCTATTAATAATAATTACTAATGCATTAAATTTTACCCTTACTGGTATCCTACTATAACCTAATAGGTACCCAGACACTACCTAGCTCCATTAGAGACCAGTAGCATTTTATAATAGAAAATTCTAGGGACCTAAAGTTAGGTATTATACCCACGATAAGGAACTACTGGCTATAGTCAACTACTTTAAATAGTGGCGACACTACCTTAAGCACGCGAGCCATACTACTTATATACTCTTAGATTACTATAATTTACGCTACTTTATAACTACAAAGGAGCTTATACCTTAATAAGCCAGATAGGCAAAGGAGCTCGCGCGATTTAATTTTAAGATTAAATACAAGCTAGGGGAAAATAACCCTACTAATAGACTGTTACGACGGCTAGACTATACTAAAGGCTTTAAAACGAGAGAAGGAAAATAGATAATAGATATTTTACTCCCTATATTACAGAATAAGCTCCAGGTATAGGATGCTTAAGTACCTATAGCTCTATACACTAAGTCTTAGGCGGTGTAAGCCTTATTAGTTTCTACTAATATTCCAGCTAGTACCCGGTCCGTTACTAATAAGGGTCCGAATATACCTAAACAGGACGTCTCTAATATATTCTTGGAACCTAGTAATATACCATCCCTAATTACTAAGCTATCCCCTTAAGCTAATAGTAAAGCCATAGAGCAATTAAAACTTGGAGCCCTGTAACGACTAAAGGACTTTAACCTTATAGCGGCCTTCCTAACACACGCGCATTAAAGAGTTGTAAGATCTATAGTACTATTTAGTCTTATACTTAGAGTAGTATGGGACAAAACAGCTTTTACCTGGGAACCATCTAAAAGTTTAACGGATCTTATCCGTGAGGTGTAATAAAGGGACGCTTCCTATGCCATCCTTAATGCGGAAGTAGACCGGAAACGTAACGGAAAGGAAGCTGCTAGGCGCCACTATTGGGAACTAGACCCGATGGGCCTACTACATAAAGGTAGCAAGGTTTAGGTGCTATAAGAAGCAAATCTACAACAGAAGATTCTTATAAAGAATTACGATAATCCCCTAGGCGGCCACTATAGTTAAGCAAAGACAGTGGAATTACTTTAGCGCAAATACTATTAGCTAAGGCTTAATTAGAAAGCAAAGGAGTATATTAGCTATTACAAGAAGTGTTAAGTATATAAGATCCGCAGGCACAAGCTATAGGGTCTACTTAAATTAGTTCCCCCCGCTAGTAAGCCATAGCGATATTACACTATAGACTTTATTACGGATCTCCCGCCATTTAAAGATGGCTAAGGACAAACATACGATTCGGTCCTCGTACTTATTGATAGGTTTTCGAAGTATATTTAATACCTTCCTATTAATAAGACGATTAACGTATAAGAGCTCGCCAACCTAATTAAGGAGAAATGCTTTCTTAAAGTAAATTAGCTATACTTTATTATTACTAATAGGGGCAGCGTCTTTATAAGCCAATACTAGTCGGACCTATGCTTCCATTTAAAGATAGACCACCAGTATAGTACAGCTTTTTACCCGTAGACGGATGGGCAAACGGAACGCTAGAACTAGGAACTGGAGTCTTACCTACAGATGTATTTAAACTACCAGCAAGACAACTAGTACGAGCTACTTCCATATACGGAGTATGCTTACAATTTAAAGCAACATACATTATATAAGTATGCACCAATCCAGATTGCCTATAGCGTTTAACTATTTGGGTTTAATGGTATACCTAACAATCACTAGCTAAGGCCGCATAATTAGTTATGGGATCCTACCGGGAAGTCTAAAGATATCTACTAGAGAGTATAAGGATACCTTTAGGAATAGGAGGAGTAATAGAAGCATATAAAGCAGAGCTTACAAGATGCCCAAGAGCAATAGAGACTTTGGTATAACCGCAAGCACTAGAATAAGCATTTTAGAGTAGGTGATAAGGTTCTATTATATTTAATAAATATTAAGACCTGTTAACTATTAAAGAAGCTTAATATAAGATACCTAGGTCCCTTCTAAGTTAAGGAACGAATTAGTAAGCTAGCCTATTGTCTCTAGCTACCCCTATTTATAGCCCATATACATCTAGTATTTCACATAAACCTACTAGAGCTATAGCATAGACTACCGCCGGAAAAGAACTTCCGTCTAGGTCCAATTAAATACCCTAAAGTAATAGGCAAGCGGTACAAGGTTAAAGCTATACTATACTATAAGTCTGTTAAGAACAAGCTTTAATTTAAAGTTAAATGGCTAGGCTAGCCCGCTAAGGACTCTATATAGGAACCAGAGGATTACCTTAATTATTGCAAAGATATTCTAAAAGAATATTAGGACCAAGGTCCACAATCTGCAAGTTATAGAAAGCGCTCTAATACTATAGTATTATCGCGACCTATAAAGAAAGCTCGCGAAAAGAGTAAATAGGTTAAATCAAATATAGAACGGACAGGCTCCGGAAACTATAGGGATAAGGCTACAGCCTAAGGCAGGACGGGTCCTTAGCCTTTTTATATACATAGCATAGAGTTAATAGGGCATTTTGCTAGAATTGCATTCCTATTTATTAATCTATACTAGGAACATTGTTTTTAGGGCTTCCAAGCCCTTTCTAAAAGCCTTATAAGGCCTTCCTAAGCACCTAATCAAGGTCCTTAATTGCTACTATATACAAGAATAAATCCCAAAAGTCTAAACTATAAATACCCAATCTAAAAAGCCACTACGCCTTATTATTATTAGGAGTAGGATTAGTATCTATTAGGCTACAAGTAATGGCTAACAAGAATGGGATCTAGATACCTTAGTAGGCGTATAAGTAGGCATAAAAATAGGGGCAGAATGATAAGGTGTAGCTAGAGCAGAGACTCTTAAACGCTTAACACCAACATTAGGTCCAAACCAATACTAACAAAGCTCTTATGGCGTAAGCTTATAGTTAATAAAGATACGCTTAAGCCTAGAATAAATAGAGACGTTAGCTAGCTAGTATAGTCTAGAACCACCAAGACCTTACTACGGCAACTATTAGTTACCTATTCGCTAGGTACCTAAAGGGTAACCTACCTAATACCGCATTATATTATACTCTTTTAAAACTTAACGCGTATACGCGAACTCCTTCCTATAGTAAACAGCGACCTTCTTCTTATTACCCCTATCTCTTACCCTATTCTTAGTATACCAACCTTACTCTCACATTAGGCATTACTAGCTAGCTTGCTAGGAATTATAGGCGGTGTAAATAGCTGTGGCATAGTCTTAAATTCAACCCAGATATTTAGTATTAGCGCTTAAATAGGAGAGAGCCTGGGCGATATAGTAGTTAAGGACATTAAAGGAACGTCGCCACTTAGGCCTAGGCTATTAAAGTTAGTAATAGAAATCTATTAAGGATAGAAAAAGCTCACCTTAACGCAACTGCCGCTCTTAGTACGCATGCATTAATTATAAGGACTAAAGGTATTGGATCTAACACAGTGCGTCTTATTACAAGCCTCCAGAATCCTATTATTAGATTTCTAATCTTTTAAAAACGTATAGGCAAAATTATTTAGGTAGAACTAGCACTAGTTGCGGGTTAGCGGGGGTTAGGGTTCTATATACAAAGGCAAGGCCAGGATACGCTGTGGAATTTACTTAAAAAAGCAGTCAGCAGGAGAATAAAGAGGCATATTAAATTAATGACGAAAAAGAAGAAAATCTTAATAATATATTAAAGATACGTCTAAATTGGACGAAGGTTAATAATAGGAAGTAAGGTGTTAAGGAAAAGGATTAAGCTTAATAAGCAAAGTGTCTTTATACTTCACCGTCTAATACCCTTTTAGTAAATAGCCGCAACCTTGCCAATATAACTCCGTTACAATAGCGCTATTTAGAAGGAAGGAAACACGCGTATAAGTTATTTAACTATTACTTCCTTACAAAAACTAACTACGCGGCTGGGGGAAGGCAATTAAGACG
>Ga0307515_10010939_pt1 | contig 17297 bp, 10 predicted proteins | sample 17_EM_MG_FD_194513 | JGI IMG/M metagenome (GOLD analysis project Ga0307515, IMG submission 194513) | Populus trichocarpa ectomycorrhiza microbial communities from riparian zone in the Pacific Northwest, United States - 17_EM | ecosystem: Host-associated > Plants > Roots > Unclassified | place...
GGGACCCAAGAACATGGTGGATAAGGTGGCTTTGCTTCTTCTTTTTTTGCCGGATTTACAATTTAATCCTAACTCTACGGATTGGATGTAATTTAAATAGAAATATATTTTTTAGACTAAATAGATAATGAATAAAATATAAATATTGTAACCATTTAGGTGGTGATCCAGTGGTAAGAGCTTGAGATCAAGAGGTTTGCTCCCTATGTGGTTTCAGGTTCGAGCCCTGTGGTTGCTTATATGATGGTCACTGGAGGCTTACATGGTCGTTAACTTCAGGGCCCGTGGGATTAGTCAAGGTGCGCGCAAGCTGGCCCGGACACCCACGTTAAATTAAAAAAATATATATATAAATGTTGTCACATTCCATTTAAAATCCTTTAAATTTAACCTGAAATATATATTTATATTATATAAATATATTTATAGAATATTTAGATTTTTTTAATACAATATAATATATAAATAAAATCATTCACAGAATTAATTACTTCATTTCCAATAAAATTTCTCAACAATACCCACTAATCGGTATCAAATATTTTTCTGGTAATGGCATAATTACCTGCGTGTGATCCTGTGTAACTTTTTAAAATCAGTTCAATATTTTAATAAGTTTTAAAAATTTACCTATCAAAATCAAAATTATATATCCATGTTAATTGTGGAAAATTTCTAATTTAATATGTATTTTTAGTATATAACATCATTTATGTTTTTATTTTTAAGTTTATATATATTTTATAAATATATTTAGATCTGATAAATAAGAAGATAATCATAAAATGAGATTAGAATGAGATGCTTGAGCGCTAGCTATATATTTTGGAAATTAAGGTGTTTAACTTTAGTTAATTAATGAGTCCATGATATTAATTAAAAAGAAATTATTATTCTCTACTTGGTAGTTCAAATTTTTTATTTCTCGTTGATGTAATTTTAAAACTAATTTATATTTTTCAAATCTGATTAAGAATTTTGAAGCAAGACATAAATTGATTAACTGCTAATTACCGAACCTCTATTATTATTATTATTATCAGAAATATTTGACAATTAATCATTATGTTTTGTAAAGCTGTCTGGAGAATTATTATTGACACCACTTGGAAAGGTGCCGGACGGGTAGTGAAGTGAAGGCTCGTTTAGTAGACGGCATGCGAGCAGCAAGCACCTACTGTTCCTATCAAAATGAAAACCAGAAACCGGAGCTTGAAGAAGCGAGCCTACAGGCCTAGCGTGAACGCACTGGGAGCAGAAACTCTTTCACTTAACCATGAATTATGCATCCAGTTCTGCCCAGTCTTAAGATTTACGCGTAGTTTCATCACAGGCAGTATCATTTTATGTGGATAATCGAAACTCTGCCACAAAACAGGTCCTGAAAGTATCCCATCAGAATCGACCTGTCGAATGACAAGGTTTCCTGAGTCAAGCAGAGTGGGTGGTAGTGTACCGAGCCTCGAGAATGCTAGATTTAGAGCGCTAGCTAGATCCAGCCGTGACTAAGCTTTATAGTATGTCAAGCCATGGCACGCTGGGTCCGGCACCAGCCAAAACCCAGACACTTTTGGCTTGACAGTGTGTCAAGCCCCGAGCATGCTCCTGGCACGCCCATGAAAATAAACATCTTTTTTTGGAACACCCAAGGAAATGAACATCCTTCATTGGCATGTCCAAGGGAATAAAGCAATGTATGTCTGACAAATATGTCAGACCCAAGACACTTGGACTTAACAGTCAGTCAAGTTCAAGGTAACGTAAATCTAGCAAACATGTCAGACCCAAGACACTTGAACTTGATATTTTGCCAAGTCCAAGGTAAAGTAGATCTAACAAACATGTCAGACCCAAGGCATTTGTACTTGGCAGTCCGCCAAGTCCAAGGTAATGTGGATCTGACAAACATGCTAGACTCAAGATACTTGAACTTGACAGTTTGCCAAGTCCAACACATTTGGACTTAGCAGGCAGCCAAGTCTAAGACAACATGGGACTACCAAACATGTCAGACTCAAGTCACTTGAACTTGGTAGTTAGCAAAGTCCAAGGTAACGACTATCTTCTATTAGGTATGCCCAAGAGAATGATCATCATTCCTTGACACGCCCAAATGAATGACTAACCTCCTCCGGGTCTAATCTCAAGGAAGAACTCAGTCTCTATAGCTTAGCTACATTTATTGTCTTAGATCATAATCTCCCTACACCTTTTAGGTGTATAAAAGTCCTCCAAAAACCCATCATATTCCCATCGAACATTAGTATAGATATAAGAGATATTTATCTCTCATTAAATGCTATCAGGGTAAGATTACACATTTTTAGATGTAATAAAAGTCATCAAAGGACCCATCATATTCCTATTAAACATTAATACAGATGTAAGAGATATTTATCCCTCATTAAATGCTATCAGGATAATTACATTGTAAACCCTCCTATTTACAAAAGAACAAGACTCATGGGTTATAAATACACCATAAAACCTTCAGAACAAAGATTCACAATCTTCATCCTCTACTGCATATATATTTTCAGAGCATCTCTCTCTAAAACATTATTATACTTTTCTCTCTCTAAAACAATACTTATTTAAGCATATGAGAGTCTCCACCTCCACCAAAAGGAACCTTTTACAAGTACTAGCTAAAAGCCACCTTGGCTAGGGAGAATGAATGATATTGCTAGGACCAATTGATTAACCGATTATCCAACTTGGGAGCCTTATTACTAGGCTAGTTGGATTTTTAGAACCTCATCAATGGCGTTATTTGTGGGAAACTGATTTTCCTAAAACTTGTTTTTAGCATTTTCATGGCACACAACCAATATCTAGGCTAGGACGCAAGACAAATCATCTTATTACCGCATACACTCCTACCCAACAAAAGCTTCAACAACTCACTAGCTAGATGCAACTCCTCACCCAGGCCGTATTGATAACCCGAGGGCAAAATTAGACCTTGTCACCCCAACAAATCTTAGCACCTTCAACAACACAATATCTTTGCATCATGGCCACCAGCTACACCATGAGCTCGTAGAAGATTACACTACCTATAGGAGACTAGACAAAATAACATTCATGAAAGTTCCTCAATGGATTACTCCTGTCATTATCACACCCATGCATAGAGAAAATATTCTGAACGTACTCCTCCTAGTTAGTATGGGATGGACACTAGTCATTGTAATTGCCATTCTATGTCAAGCTCTCAAGAGCCCAATAGACAAAGAGCTAGAAGACAATATTTGCATAGCATACCTAGGGAAATGTTTATAGTCTCCATCAATTAAGGGTTTCTCATTTGTCCAAACGTATTTTGAACACTCGACTCTATAAGGACTACTTTTCCATGAATATGAGTTTGGACAATTATGATATCTTGGCCGATCTAAGGGAACATGTGCAAAATATATGCAGTAGCTTGGAGTTGATCATCCAAGACCATGACTCAATATGCAAGATATTCCTTAAAACCTTCAGAGGATCTGCGTGAGCTTGGTATAACAATCTAGAACCAAACTCTATTGAAGGTTTCAGTTACCTATGTGCCAAGCTAGTGGTGTGCTTTAGCACCAGCATACCCACTAAGAAAACCTCCACAAAGTTTTTCAGTATTGTTAAACAAGAGGGTAAGTCTACACGAGCATATTTAAAGAGATTCAACATGAAGATGCTCAAGATGGAAGAATTGATTGAGCTAGTAGCCTTAATAAAAAGAGTAAGGGAACATGCTCTCTAGAGAAAACTTTATATTTTACTAGATAGAAGCTTGTCCAAAGTAAAGCAATTCATGGGAAATCATATACGGGTTGAAGATGTCAATTTACTTCACATTGACCTCCTTGTTTTAATAAGGACAACCACCGTCAATGATTTTCCAAGTGAAGTAATCAAGGATCCAAAACTAACATCTTAGTCCCACCTATATGATATGTTTCCTCCTAAGAGCCTCTCTCATACCTATCACTCAGATCACCTCAAGATGTATAATCCTTGATAAGAATGTAAGTTTCTTAAATATGAATGACTTATTCAAAATGACCTTTTATTTTCTCCAGGTGATCCCTAAGGGCGGTAGCCCCACCATTCTCCAAGAGATGGATGTGATCTCCCTAGTGTTATATGCACCACTCTTTAAATGATAGATGTGATCTTTTCAGTATTGTATGCACAACTCTCTAAGGGATAGATGTGATCTTTCTAGTGGTATATGCACCACTCTCCAAAGGATAAATATGATCTCTCCAATGCTATATTCACTAATCTCCAAGGGATGGATGTAGTCTACCCTAGTGCTATATGCACCACTTTCTAATGGATGGATTTGGTCTTCCTAATGCTATATATACCATTCTTCGAGGGATGACTTGGTTTCCCCAGTGCTATATGCACCACTCTTTAAGGGATAGATGTGATCTCCACAATGCTATGAACCAATCTCCAAAGAATAGATGTAGTCTCTTCAATGCTATATGCACCACCCTTCAAGGAATGAACTTGGTCTCCCTAATACAAATAACAATATCATGCAATTATCACTCTTAATGGGGGGGCTCTAAAGCTCATGACAATGCTGGGAAAGCTACAAGCTTCTACTCTCTAAAGAACCTATAATCACTTAGAAATTTCTTCAGAAACTTGTACGATAGCAATCAAACACGTCAATTTTACAGTTTATTGTGAGAAATGCCTCAAACAACATAAAACCAAATTGGCTACATCAGATGATTCAAAGATAACACAATTCATTTGTTTTCAATTGTAATTGTTTATATAGCTTCCACAATATATGCAAAAAGAGTGCAAGCAAAGAGGCTCATTTTGAAGACAGTATAAATTGATAACATCAATTGAAGATAGAACACCATTACTCCTCATTCCAAAAATCTCAAATTTCTAAGTGAAACACTCAAAATACTATACTTTCTTCCTGTGCATATCCTCTATAACTTATTAGATTGACTTGTGTTAAATCGAGTTAACATGTCAAATTTACGACCTAGGTTATGAAACTATGATAACCTTTTAAAAACAAATCAAAACAAATTATGAAACCTAATTCTCAATCAACTCAATGTTGAAGGATAAAATTGAAAAAAAATCAATTAAAAATAGATCTAAAATAGCGACCCTAGTTAATTAGTCAAACTCGCGACCTATTATAAGATCGAGATAACCGTATAGAAAGTAAACCGAAACAAATCATAAAGTTCAATTCTCAATTATTCTAATGTTGAATGATAAGATTACAAAAAAAAAATCAATTATAAAACATAAAAAAAAAATAATTTGAGTCAATTTGTCAAACCTATGATCTAGGTCATAAGACCAAGATAATCTCATAGAAAAAAAAGACCTGATTTAATCTTAGTTAACCTGTCAAAATCACGACTCTAACCACGAGACTAAAATAACCTTATATAAAGCAAATCAAACAAATTATGGAGCTCAATTCTCAATCGATCATGTCGGACCCAATATTAAATGATGAAATTTGTAAAAAATTAATTAAAAACAACACAAAAAATGAGTCATGTCAGTCGGAATTGACCCATTAAGCATTATAAAAACTAAATCAAAATAAGTTATGAAGCTCAATTCCCAATGAAACACAATATTAAATGATGAATTTGGAAGAAAAAAAATGTCAATTAAAAAAATAGAAGTCAATTAGGTTATCCCGCTAAATCCGCGGTTCGGGTCATGAGACAAGGACAACTCAATAAAAATAAAATCCAATGTTAAAGGACCCATGACCCGAGTAATGAGACATGGACAACCTCTTAGAAAGAAAATAAAAAAAATGACTCGATTTAACCAAGGTTAAAATGTCAAAACTCGTAACCTCAATCATGAAACAAAAATATCTCTATAGAAAACAAATCAAAATAGATTATGAAACTCAATTTTCAATTGATCTAATGTTAAATGATGCAATTGAAAAAAAAATCAATTAAAAAAGGATAAAAAAATAATCCTGGTCAACTTAGGTTAATCCATTAAGGATTATTCTCTAGTTATGAGATTAAAATAACCTAATAGAAAGCAAATAAAACAAATCATAAAATCTAAGTCTCAATTAATCCAATATTAAAAAATTAAACTGAAAAAAAATTAATTAAAAAAAAATAAAAAAATAAATCAGGTTAACTCGTCAAACCCATAATTTATAAATACAAATAAAATAACATTGTAAAAATAATATATAATATTAAAAGATAAAAAAAATAAAAAAAAAATATTATAAAAAATATTATTTCAATCAATAGTAAAGAAGTTACAGAATTTTTTTTTTTTTAGTAACGGCCGAAGCGGCGGCGTATATACGCCCCTGGAACCCCCATATAAACCAACTCACAGACGGCGAAGTTTCTACACTCTCCTTCCTCCCTGTTCACAGCCCTCCAGCAGCAAGCAGCAGCAGCACTTGATTATTGTCATAATTTCTAGTGCTAATGCCGGAGGATATTTCCACTGACCGCCCTCTCTTTGGCGGTGCTATTTCCAGCACCTTCCCTGTCAGATTCCAGGTCAGCTCATTACTATTGTTATTATTATTTTTGTTTATGCCATTGATTTACGAAAAAAACTGTTTTTATGTTGCAGGATGTTAGCAATATTCGACAAGTTCCAGACCATCAAGAAGTATTCGCGGACCCAAGTCGAGATGAAAGCTTGGTTTTCGAGCTACTAGATTTGAAGCCTGATATCAACGACAATGGAAGCGCCGTTTGGTTTCTTCAAGACCTCGCGAATGAGCAAGACGCCCAAGGGTTTACTCTGGTTGACCAGTCAGGGGTGGTTGAGGTTCCCATTGGGGATTCTTCAGCTCTTTTTACAACAGCGATTGGGCAGATGGGGATTTCCAAAGGACGACAAGGAAGGGAAGCCCAGAATGTTGTGCGGGTTTATTTGGCCAATCTTCGACTTAAGAATGCTGGGACCGATGTTCTCGTTGTGGCTCATGAGCCCATTTTGATTAGCCCTTTGAGTGAAAGTGCTTCCGCTGTTGGCCCCGGCTTACTTCCTGCTGCGCAGTCTGGGTTCTTGCCCATGTCTGAGGTTTTTAAGGTTGCTGTTTCTAGTTTCAAAGTCAATGACTGGTCCCTATTTGGTGGTTCTGGTAATTGAAGCACAGGGAAGATATAGTTTTGGTACATTTTTCAATATTTGGTTATTTGGACTAGTTTAGTAGCTTTCTAAGTAACTTCAATTTGATGAGATTAAATCAAATGCTAGTGTGTAAATTATTTTGTGCAAATTTTTCTGAAGTAACCCTAAAGTCATTGCGAATGATACCTATGTCTCTCTTGTATTTTTACTCCAGACTCCAGTCAGGGGAAGGCCAAAGTCTATTTGAAGGTATGAAACTGGCCTTTTCGATCGATGCTTTTTGAACACTAATTTGGGCCACTTGTTCTTTTGTCTTGCCTTGATACCTCCTGCTCCAAAATGGGTTACTAATAGCAGTTTTGTTTTCTGAACACAAGATAAAACAATGTTAGCTGCATAATGGCATGGAGACGGCAATGTTGATTTATGATTCGGTATTGTGACATGCCCGCATCAGATTTCATGAATATGATGCATGTGGTTTGTTTTATTCCCTGCTCATCTAACATAAGTTCAGCTGTGGAGGACTTCCTCTGTTGTATGTCCATTGTGTCTATGAAAAATGAACTGAATGATGCATAGAGCAGAAAACGAAAGAAGGCCACAGCTCATGAAAGCAGCCTGCCCTGTCACCAACACCCTTATCCCCAGTGCATAAAATGCTTTTGCTTAGATTGTTTTAGATTTTGCATATCTGAATTTAGGAATTGGTTTAAATGCTGCAGTTGTGTTTTTCTCTCTTTGATGAACTTGCTCCAGATAATACTGTTTGATGCATGCAAGTTGTAAGCCAGTGATATTGATTCCCGTTGTCCTCTCCTGCCAAGTTGTGTCGTATGATCTTACTTGTTTCTGAGACTTATGGAACAAGCATGTATTGCAGTTTATGCGATAGATATGCTGGAGATTCTGCTATAGCTGCAGTGACTTTTGAATATTATACCTGCACCATTTCGAAACAGCCTGTTAAAGTATCAAAGCATCAAACCAATCATGTATGAAGTACAATGTTCCTGTTGCTCAACACAGGCGGATTATTCCCAAAGGACCATAACATGCTCGATGGGATATATAGTTACGATTGTGCTGGTGGGGCATTATCAAGTTTTTTCTTTTTGGATATTTACAAACAATTGGTTATTTTTCTTGGCCACCCACGGGTAGTTTCTTACTGTGTAGGACTAGTTATACCAATAGCTACAAAAGTTAACAATCCAAGGACAAGACTTAAGATAGAACTTGGATTTTTTTTGAAAAATGACACGGTTCGCATAAAATTTCAGGAGAATGATACTGTTTGAAAAGTATTGGGAGAATGATACTATTTGAAAAGTATTGTTATTCCCAATCACAGTTTTAAATAAAATTTCCGTTTTGAATCATGATTTTAATCATCATGAATCTTCAAAGTGTAGATTTGATGTATGGTTTGATGTATCATTGTCGTAGAAGCGTAGAAGATATAAATAGATTCAAATGTCAAATGTATTATTATGTTGTATTGTTTTTTTAGTTATGAGTTTTTCTTATTATTATTACTTTAATTATAATTTTAAGTCATTAATTTACAGGTGAATACATGAGTATCATGAACAAATTGTTTAAAATTTCAAATAAGCTATTTACATGTAAAAAAATATACATTGTTATGTTTCGTTATTTTTATTATTAATTATCTTTATAATTAATAAATAAAAATAATATTTAAAAATAACACATATTAATTTGGGATTATAATTAACAAAAAAATAATAATATTAAAATATCAAGTTTAAGGTTTGGTGAAGATTTAGTTTGAGGTTGGGGTTGTTTAGAGTTTGTTTTATGTTAAATTTAAGGTTGAGTTTAGGGTAAAATCATATTGTATGCATTATAACACAAAAGCTGCCAGCCTCTGTTTCAAAACTGAAGTTTCTACCTTTCTCCCCTCTCTGTTTTCCCATCACAAACAGAAGTTAGATTCCTGCTTTTTTATTGATGGAATCACGAGCAACGTCCTGACTTGAAAATCATCAATGAAACACGTGCGAGATGGGCTGCACACCTGGCAATTAACAAGACACTTTGCAGACCCTCCTCTTCAATCACTGTCCTCTTCCGTTCTACCTGGCACCTGGCTTGCTTGATTGTCTGTAAAAATCCTTTCATTGCAAGCTGCTCTCCATGCAAGTGAAACGGTTCCCTCTTTGGTTGTTTCTGTCTCTTTTTGGACAAGAACAAGTATCCAATACCTTGTGGCAGTGACAGAGGATGGCAACCAAGAAGGAAAAGCTTCAGTTTCCACCACAGACTCAACCACAACAGCCAGACAAAGAATATCCCATGCACCCACTTCCACAACACATCAACCCTGACTACAAGCCCTCTAACAAGCTTCAAGTTCACTATTGTTCTGCACTTCAGTTTTTCTGTTTACTTATCGTTTTCCAATCGGAACAGCAGATGAAAGACCTACTATATATTCAATTTCGTGGCAGGGAAAGGTTGCTCTGTTCGCTATCATTTTGCACTAGAGGGGCCTTTGCATATGTAGAAGGCATAGAGGATAGAGATAAGGTTGACGCCCTGAAGCTGATACTTGGAGCAATACCTTCAGACGTTAGCATCGAAGATAATTGCAAGAGTGTTGTTGATCATGTAGTGCGCGAATATGGGCGGATAGATATTCTGGTGAACAATGCAGCTGTACAACATTATAGTACAACACTGGAAGAGGTCACCGAGGCTTGGCTTGAGAGGCTGTTTAGAACCAACATCTTTGGTTACTTCTTCCTGACCAAGTAAGAGAGAAAAACTGCGGAAACAATTTGCCTATTGCTTTGATCTTTTTGTTTCTAATTGGTATAAAGTCATTGTTTGAAGTATATGAAAGCAGGAAGTTGTGTTATCAACACAACATCTCTTGCTGCCTATGGAGGAAGTGCAGAGTTGCTGGACTACAGTTCAACTGAGGGTGCCACTGTATCTTTTATGCTTATTTATTTGTTTGTTTGTTTCTAAGGTTATTTACAGATTTGGATCTTGTTTACATTGCAGGTGGTGTTATTGTCAATGCTTGATATTGCTTGCTGCTCTTTTGGCTCGCCATGGAAGTATGGTGGTTTATTGCAGAAATGACCGGTGAAGTGCGCTTGGCAAATTACTAGGAGAGGTTGTAAATTAGATTTTCCCTTCTGTTTACAAATCTAACGAATTTGCACAAAACTAAAATAAATACTAATCTAGAGGTCGGTTTGCTTTGATCTTTCTTGTATTTTCAGATGATCTTTCTTCTGTCTTCTTGCCATCTTTCTTCTATTTTCAAGTGAGAATTATTAGTTGCATAGTTAAAAAAAAAATTATCCAATTTGAAATCTTTGAATCTTTACAATCACATAAAGATGCTAGTATTGTTTCATCCAATTGACTCATATTTGTATATAATTTAATCTTTATTATTATATCTACGTGTTTTTTAATATTGAAGAACAGTTTTTTAACAGGTCATATCTTTTACTCTTTGTTTGGAAGTGCGGTCTAAACATAGATCGGTTAAAATTTAATTTTTTTTTTGTTTAAAATTTTTTTATATATATATTTTCATATTGTTTTAATTTATTTATGTTAAAAATGAATTTTAAAAAATAAAAAGACATCATTTTGATTTATTTATGAACGAAAAACACTTTAAAAAACAACCATCATCAAACACCTCTTTAAAAATAGAAGGAGAGCTTAATAACAAAGGTGAAAGATTAATCCTAACTATAGATACAATCAAATCTTTAATGACACATTATAGGGTAAACAAGATCAATATTGATGGATCAACCTTGTCTGCTTGAAAGGCCATGAATAAAAGGATTGGAGATAAGGTGGGGACTTTACACCCCTAGGCTCAGCTATGTGCTGAGTCCAAACGCCTGTGGATTTGGTAAAATATCAGACCCAACTCTATTAGGCTTGGCTATGTGCTTAACCTAAACTCTTGTGAGTCTGGGGAGATATCAGACTCAACTCCATTAGGCTCGACTGCGTATTGAGCCCAAGTATATGTAGGTCTGACAAGATGTCAAACCCAACTCTATAGGGCTTAGCTACACACTGAGCCTAAGCGCTTGTGGGTCTTGCAAGATGTTGGACTCAACTCCATTGGGCTCGGCTACACGTTGAGCTCAAGTACCTATGAGTTTAGCGAGATATCAGACCTAACTCCATTGGGTCCAGCTATACGTTGAGCTCAAACGCTTGTAGGACTTATAAGATGTCAAACCCAACACTATTAGGCTCAACTACGTGCTTAGCCTAAATGGTTGTGGGTCTGGTAAGATGTCATACTCAATTCTCTTAAGCTCAACTATGTGCTGAGCCTAAATATATCTGAACCTGAAAGATGTCAAGACTGAACATCCTTGGGTTTAGAATCATTCCAGATCCAAACATATAATTGATGATCTTTATTGACCTCATGTGAAGGTCGTAAGGCCATCCCTAAAACCCTTAACCCGAGATGTTGAAAGCTTAAGGTAATCATTTCCCTACATCCCTAGGTGTATAAAAGTTCTTTAAGATTTGAATATATTTAAATCAACATAAATGTTACAAAATAGTTATTTCCATCAACATTAATATTGTGTAAGAAATATGGTCTAAAAGTATTCTATAGCTCTAGTATTTGTCTATCAGCACTAATGATGTGAACATGTAGTTCTCATCAATATTAATGCAGTGCAAGAGACATTTCCATCAACATTAATGTTGATTTAAATGATTTCTTTCTTACTAAGATGTTCAAGAGAAAAAGACTTTCGACCATTTGAAAAAATGAACATGGTTCGTAATACAAGAGTTATAAATACTCTTCAATCCACCCAGGTAAATTATTCATAATCTTTATTCTTAAAGCATTTATCACAAAAAACCAAGAACAAACATTCTAGCTTTTAGAGTTAAATGCTTATTTCTTCATTTATTATAATCACTTGTTATAAAGTCATTAGAAGGTTCCAAAACTTCATAAAATGATTGTTTTGCAGGAGCTGAGACCTCAACCACCAACTCTCTTCTCTTCCAGTTCCTAGGAATGGAATATTGATATGAATGTATAAACATCATCTACTATCTAAACATTATAACCCTATTCCTTAGCATATTGGATTTTCAAATATCATCAAATATTTATGATAACAACATTGATCTAAAGTATGGAAAGATAAGAAGATACTACATTGTCATAACTCTATCTTATCTAAGGCCAATTGATTGGCTCGCACTCTCTTTTGGGTCGAATGATTTTTTTAAATATAAAAAAATATTAAGAACTTGGAGACTTTTTGGTAAAGTCATTAAACTTGGGCAAGCAGATAAATTTTGAAATTTCTCAACCCAACTCCTTGCATAGCATAAGTTTCTAATTAAACCGTATATGAGTTGAAATGATATAAATTGATTGATTTTATAGATTCAAATACAACTCAGATGACTAGTAAAAGCATGACATAGTTTATAAAAAAAACATCAAGATGAAAACTTTTTCTTTTAAGCATTAAGACAACAATATACTAGATGACCCCGGTTACCCTGCGACTCTGTTCATAGACTCAACTGGTTTTAATAAGTTTGTTTTTTAAAAACAAATTTAACTTAATTATATTATAAAAAATGAATGCTCGTAACACTATACAAAGCAAAAAACAAAAATCACTTATGAAGTCTATTTCTCAACCAATCCAACATCAAATGATAAAATAAAAAAATAAAATAGTTTTTTTAATTATTATCAATATTAATTAAAATACCAAATTGCCCTTAAGACTAGGATTAAGCACCTGAATTTAAAAAAGAACCTCACACAAGTTAAGTGTTGTTTTGCTTTTAAGGGTATTTTAGTAATTTAACTTTTGAAAAAAAGATGATGTAAAAAGACAGAAGTAACCTCAATCAATTAAAAAATGGTTAATCCATAATAATTGAAAGAGGGTGAGTGTGAAAGACTTTGTAGGACAAAACGATAAATTTACTATTTCAATCCATAACAAATGATCCAGGTGAATCTTCTAAACTTGTGTTGATATTCTAAATTTCCAACCCTTGAAATTGTAGACTAGGATTTAATTAAGAAGTTCAATTCTCAACCAATTTAATATTTAAGAATTAAATTGAAAAAAAAATGAGCATTGAATATGAAAAAAAAAGAGAATGAAATTGAAAAATAAATAAATAAATAAATATCTTAAATAAAAAAATCAAAAGAATAGGAACCGAATTTGACATATTAAAAACTTGAAGGAGGATGAAATTGAAAACAAAATCAAATTTGAGAAATCAATTAAAAAAATAGAAAAAAAAGGATGAAATCAAAAGAAAAATAACTTAAAAGGTTGATTTGCAAATTTGAAGGGTCATGCATGGATTTCTAAAAGGAAAGAGAAAAGAAGGGGGGGTGGGGAAGAAAAGGTTATTAGCATGGCATCGGAGCTCTGTTGAACACACGCACTATATAAAGAGGAAAAAGAGGTTGGGATGAATCGAATGGCATGGAGAAGATATTTTTTATCACCAGAGCCAGCCGTCCTTAGGCAGTTATTTATAAAAATACCACATTGCTCCTAGGACTAAAAACATATTACAAAAAAACAATGTGAAATGATGACTAAATCCTTGTAGTCAAGCTTTTGAAAATTTGATTACAATGGCAAAAGGATTCATTATATTTTATCAAAAAATCAAAATATAAAAAAAGCTCCTTAAATGTTTTTTTTTTTTTTTGCTTTTAAGGGTAATAAAATGATTTTACAATACAAAAAAATCATGAAAGGACCAAAATATCCCTAAACAATTCTAGAATGTCAAATGAACCAAGTGAAAAGATCATTGTAGACCTTTGAAGACAGTTCTTTGTGTTTTTTTTTTTTTCAGTTCAAAATTGTACAATATACAGTAAATCAAGGCATGCATACAATATTTTTCCCACATGTTTTAGCTTTTTTTAAAAAAATTAGTTTGTAAAAAAAAAAACTAGGGTATCTATAAAATTTACATTATCCAACCGAACTCAACCCGTTAAAATTGGTTAATGTGTATATTACAAATGATAATGAGTTAAAAAAACTTAATAAATAGATATCATGAGTCAAGATATTTAAAACTTACTCAATCCAATTCAATCTGTATAACTCATTAAGTAAAAGTAACGCTAGAAAATTCTTAGTATGAATAACATTTTTTTCAGAGGCTAGCTAAAAATACTAATAAGAAAATAGAGAAGTCTGTTCTGTCTTATAGACATGAGATTGTAGGTATTAATTTCATATTTTTTTTCACATAGTTTTATTTTTTTTCCATCACTGGATTGATTTTATTTTCTTGTTATGCAAATTGCATACAAAAGTTTTGTGAGTCTCACAAGTATTTCAAATGTATTAAGTCAAGTAATTTATCCAATTATTTATCTTTTTAAATAAATATTTTTAAATAAAAGATTTCATATGGCCAACCCACCCATGGATATTTATAATATCCACAAAAACATTATTCTGACTTACTTGGGTTTTAAAAAATTGAGTGTATTAAGTTAATAATTTATAAAATATTAAAAATTAGTTTGGTTAGAATTATAGACTCAAACTTGACTTGACTATGGATTTGTTTGAGATTATAGTAGCAATTGTAGTTTAAAGTACTTTTCGCTTAGAAATATATTAAAATAATATTTTTTTATTTTTTAAAAAATTATTTTTGAAAGCAGCACATCAAAACAATTTAAAAATATATAAAAAAAAATTTAACCAAAAAAAATTAAAATTTAAAGAAACACAATTTCAGTGTCGTTCCCAAACGGACCTTTTTAAAATTATTTTTGAAATCAGCACATTAAAACGATTTAAAAATATAAAAAAAATATAATTTTTAATAAAAAAAATAAAATTTAAAGAAACACAATTTGAATCTCGTTCCCAAACGACCCTATATCCATGAACACTCGTACTTCTAATAGTGAATGACAGTCGAATGTCATTTAAACGACAAGCCAAACGTTCCTATGTGAATATCGTTCACTACTTTCATTTTGATAGGCCCTCCTCCCCAACAGCCAAGAAACCTTAAACTTGCATAAACAACAGCAAACAAACAAGAGTGAAACACAATCGAGTAAAGCGTAGTAAAGCCATGGCATCTGCAATCCTCAAGCGAACAAGCCCTTCTTGCCTCCTCAAGTCAATGGCTGATAGTCTCGGAATCATCGGAGGATCGTGGAGATCCTACGCTAAGGTTGCAGTCGGGACTGACATAGTCTCCGCTGCACCCGGCGTTTCCCTCCAAAAATCCCGGACCTGGGACGAAGGTGTTTCTTCAAAATTCTCAACAACTCCATTAAAAGACATTTTCAAGGTTGGCTAGTTAATTGAGAAATTAAATACGTAAAATACCAATTTTTTAATGTTTTAATTAATTGTGATTTGTTTTCTTTAATTTCATATTTTCAGGGCAAAAAAGTTGTCATCTTCGGCCTCCCTGTAAGTATCTTCTGCATTTTAATTCATGTTTTCCTGCTTCTTTTATTACATATTTGGTGGAATTGAATTTTGTTTTTTGGGTATAATTTTAATTGATTGTTGGCAATTAGGTCTCCTTTTTTTCTTTTTTTTGGCTATTGATAGGACCCTACAGCCCACAATCAGTGGTTAAGCAGTCTAGGGATAAAAGATGAAGGTTTAATCTGGCATTCTCTTGTAATGGGGCATATTTTAAGCTCAAATACTCTAGACAGGATTCGAATCTGTGACCTCCTTGCAAGTACAAGGAGCTCACTACCATTAGGCCAGACGCCTAGTGGTGTTGTGATTAAATATTTAAAATTTCTTGAACTTTGCAAGTGACTGACATAAAAAAAGGAGACAATTATTGCTCGGTTGCAGTTAGTGATTCAAGGTTAGTATAATGTTTAGTGGCTGCATTTGTGCTATCCATGACGTTAAATTAACAAGGTTATTCGGAAAATTCATCCTTATCTCCTGTTATGCATAGATTATTTCATTAGTGATGCTCATGAGTGTTGTAATTGGTCTCTACATGACATTGTATATCAAAATGAGTGCTATTATATTCTTACTCTTTTTGTTTCTTCTCCGTTGTCTCTATTGGAGCAAGTAAAGCCCATGCAAGCACAAAATCAAATGCAATCCACAATATAGTTAATTTGTGAAGTTCTTTATATATATATAAGCCAAGAGAAATCTGGATTGTACCAGACAAATAGGTGAAACAAACCTCACTTGTAAGGGTCCTTTTCTCCTATTATCCACTTAAAAACTTGGTTTCTAATCAGGAAAAAGTTATAAATAGCTTCAAGTAGATGTCAAGCTTGTGAAATTAATCATTTAAGTTAACCTCATGCTATGCATCACAAACAAATCAATGAACAGCACTAAAGACAATTAATCCTCTTATTGCACTTTTCCTTTTGGTATGATAGACATGAAGTTGGAAGCCGAAATGATTGTTGTTTCAACGCAAACACTGGTGTGGATGACAATGGGGAAGAGGAGAAGAGGGTGGTTTTTTATTCAAGAAAGTGTGAAAGTGATATTAATTTGTTTTGGGAATAAGATTCTCAAGTCAAAGATTTGATAAAGAATGACCTAAATAGCTAAAACATGATTCTTTTTATTTTGTGACTTAATTTTGTTGATAGAAAACTATTTTTACGTGTTGCGTTTACCATGTCCAGGGAGCATACACAGGGGTTTGTTCACAGCAGCATGTGCCTAGTTACAAAAATATAATTGATAAGTTCAAGGCTAAAGGGATTGATTCTGTCATTTGTGTGGCTGTTAACGATCCATATACTATGAATGCTTGGGCAGAGAAACTTCAAGCTAAAGATGCTGTAAGTGATTATTGTGAATCATATACATTTGTGTCTCTTTTCTTACATGTGATCTGAAAACCTTTTCTATTTGTTTTGATTTTGCTTGTCTCCTTTTTTGTAATGTCTCAATTTCCAGTTAAACTTTATGGTTGAATCTTTACAGTTTTCTATATTCTAGGAAATTTCCTAGAAAACTAGATAATTCTCCAAAGTAGACATGACCTTAATGGCTTTATTCCCTAATTGTGCAATTATGTGACATCACTAAACCATGTACTGTTTGCTGCTTCATAAGATGTCTGCAAGTGGAGTTAATTTTCCGGCC
>Ga0307515_10010940_pt1 | contig 17297 bp, 3 predicted proteins | sample 17_EM_MG_FD_194513 | JGI IMG/M metagenome (GOLD analysis project Ga0307515, IMG submission 194513) | Populus trichocarpa ectomycorrhiza microbial communities from riparian zone in the Pacific Northwest, United States - 17_EM | ecosystem: Host-associated > Plants > Roots > Unclassified | place...
CCTCTACTCCTTAGTCCTATAATTACTAGATCCTTAATCTTTAGGTTTTTATAGTTTTTTACTCTATCTCTTATAGGCTTTTTTAGTATTACTTAGGTCTATTAACTCTGCGCTATACTATAGTTTCTAACTTAGCTTATTATATACTTTACGCCTTATATAACGATAAAACTCTATCTTAACCCCTTTTAGCCTATTCCCTTTAGTAGATCTAATTATTAATCTTAATTACTTAATCTATTAGCTCCCTTGGGGTGTCCGTATCTTCTATTAGAATAATTACATCCTAGACTTTAGCCTTAAGTCCCTACTTATATTATGCTATAAGCGCCTTATTATTCCACTTAACTTATATAGCTAACGTCTAGAACTACGTTATATACTTAATTACTAAGGTTTATTACGTAATGTCTTAGAGTTTTCTTTCCGCCGTAGTTACTACCTCTAGGTCTCTAAATATTTATATAAGTTGCTCTATAAACCCTTCCTAGCTTAAGAATATAAATTATACCTCCTAATTAGTAGTTGTTATTCCGTTTGCCTATATTTCCGTAAGGTAAGATTTAAACTACTTAAGTACCCTTCCTAATAGGAATAGTCCCACGTACGCTATTTGATCTATAGGTATTAGTAGCTTTACCCCTTCTTATGTAACTTTAAAGTATATTTACATAAGAAATCCTTTAAGCTTTAATCTTTCCCCTAAGTATCTCTTAATTAATAGTAACTTAATCTTTACTACTTTTATACCGTTAACCCTTTCTTCTAGCGCCGCATTATTTATTATTAGTTAGTTAACTATTTCTTATAGTTATCTAACCGTTACAGGTTGCTATAAGTTAGTATCTATTATACTAGTATTACCTCCTAACCTTAAAGTAGTTGCCGCTGTTAATAGCGTTATAGTAGCTGCTTTTAGTGGCATATTGTTTGACTTTCTATATTTAATACTATAACTAGGTAGTAATTATATAACGGAACCTTATAGTAAGTACTATAATAGGCTTATTAATAGGCTAGGTGTATAGGTAATGTAAATTAAAGTTAATAACGTAATAATAACTAGTAGAGTAATTGCCTAATAGATTAACTCCAATTGTATTCTAAGAATTACTATAAGGAAGGAACTATCTAAGTAGGGACTAAGGGTCCTTAAATACATAACCGTACTCCTATAAACTCCTTCTTATATATAATATACGTGTTATACGTGCTATACGTACATTCTTTTTATACACTATATATACTACGTACAACGTTATATAACCTTAGTTACTATTCCTCATTATATAGCTCTACTAGCTCTATTTTAGACCGTGCCTAAATTAACTAACTAGCTTCTTTTAACTCTTCCCTAAGTAGTTATAATATTGTACTTAAAGCGTCCGTAACATTACCTTAGGGAAAATAGTTAAGCTTATTCTTTATAACCTAGGTTATGTTAAGGACCTAATAGTAGGTAGTAAAATCTTTAAGTATATTTTCCTTAGCGGGCCATTTCTATATAGATGTGTTATTTAGGTTCTTGTATATAAGCTTTAGGCCCTACTTAATAAACTTATAGGCCTTATCCTTTAGTATATTTAAGATATAAAGGATCTAGGACTAAACTATATTAAAGTAGTCCTAGTTACGGTTAAAGACTCCCTTAATCTTAATATGCTAGGTCTTAAAATTAGCTTATTATTCTAGTAGGGTGCCTTTTCCGCTAAATATTAGTAGGTCTTTAGACCTCCGTTTTTTCTACTAGGTTACTACTATTATTATAGGGGTTAATTATTTTAAAACGGCGATAGTCTTTACCTAAGAGTTAATAGTTCCTATTTAGGAAGCAGTAAGAGTACTAAGGTTTTTATTAGCTTTCTTATTGGCGGTGTTTATGTTATACATGCACTATAATCCTACTTTAATATTATTAAGGAACTCGTTGGTATAGTTAATAAGGGTAAGGTAAGCTTTACTAGGCTTAAAGGTCTTAGGGTATAGTAGAGAGCGGCGGATTATCTATGTAATATTAGGGTATGTCTATATAAAGAGGTCTATAAAAACGTTACGGGGGTTTTAAATTTCGGCCATTTCGGCGTCATTAGTATCGCCTATTTAGGCGCTAGGTAAAAACTAAGAATTATTTTAGGACTACACTAGGGATGTATTAGTTTTAGTAAAGGCGCGCGTAAATTGCAATTACTCTAGGGCGGAGGTTAATTGGCTAGGGTATAGGGAATTAGTAATTGCAATAGGGCGTAAATTAAAGATACTACAAACTGTTATAGTGCTGTAATAAAGTAGATTAAATAACTACGTTGTGGTATAAAGAGGAGAAGAAGGTAGAAAGGGGGTATTATATATAAATAGTAGTGCCAGCCGTCGAGGCACTAGTAGTAGGCTAGCTAATAATAGGAAATAGTACAAGATAGTATAAAACAGTATGCGTTAAGTCAGTGCCGTAATATAGCGTTTAATCTCGAAAATAAACTATATAGTTAACTATCTCGTTCTATAGATTATATAGTAGATTAGCAGTAATTCTTATTACTTATGCTCTCTTAATAACTACACCCCCTAAGCGTTTGGCGGTACTATTTTAAGCTTAGGTATATAGCGCTAAAGGCTTAAATATAATCCCTTAAGACCGTAGCTATTTAAAGGTTTTCCTTTTCCCTCGCTCGTTGTCTAATCTAATAGTATTAACTTTAAGGTTATACCTTAGACGAATCTATTAGATAAAATCTTTAAGTACTTATAGTGTCTCCTTCTCCTTACTATACGTCGTTATAAAGTACGGGAAAGTTCTTCCAGAAGGTGTTATAGATAAGTATAACTCGTATAAATCTAGTATACGCTTCCTTAAGGTTAGTTTAGTTAATATAGAGGTTAAAATAGAGTTTATTAATATTTTGTTTTAAGAACCTTTATAAAACCTAACGCTTAATTTTAGCGAGGCTGTAGTATTAATATTCCGTTATATTAGGGCCTTAAAGCTTATAGCCTAGTAACGCAATAAAGGCATTAAACTAAGACGCGGTTCTGTCGCCCTAAATCGCCGCCTTATACTAGTATATAAAGAGAGCCTTAAGCAGTAGATTCTATTAATGGATTAACGCGGTATGCTACCTAAGGTTACTACCATGCAGTAGATAGCTAGCCTTTTTGCTACTTAGCACGCTAAATCGTAACTAGTTAGCGAGTAATGGGTATACGACTTTATTAAGTGCTATAACGACCTATAATCTAAATAGAATCGTAAGTATAACCACTAGTATGCTAAATATAAGGATTCTATGCTTATTTAGGCTTAGTTTAAACGCGTTTAAAATATAAAATTTAATATAGGATTCTTAATTAGGATACCTAGAATTTTAATAAAACTGGCTACTAGATAGGTATTATTATAACTATAAAAGTCGTTACTAGAACTAATAGGCTGGCTAACCTAAAATAATATAGCTAGGCAATTAAGAATGGGTTATAATTATTAAATGTATTAATACCCTAGGGGTCGCAATTCCACTACTTATTATCTTTAAGGTAGTAATGCACCAGGCTACTTAGTATAAGGACAATATTATACCATATAACTAGTTAATTAGTGTTAGTAATAATAGCTAGACAATAAACGAGATTGGCATAACTTAGTTAATAGAGGTCTTTAATAAGTATATAAAGGATTAAATAGTTAGCACGCATTAGCTACTAGTGCTAGATGGCCATAATAGCTATATATTGCCTAGATTTGATTAGTTCTATCTAGATTATTAAATAATCGTTCTCTATATACTAGCGCATTTATTATATCTGCTACAGCCGCTAGATATAGGCTGTTTCTTAGTCCTTAAGCAATTGTATAGACGCCTTATTAAACAGCTTATAGGCCGCGGTGTTAACTATATTAATAAACACGAATTCCTACTACTATATAGGCAAGTAAGGCAAGCAGCACTACATCGGAATAATATATAGGCAGGATTTGTAGCTACTAGCCTAGTTCTATATAGCCCTAATTACGTACTAGCATAGCTGTACACTGAATATTAGACGCCACCACCCTAACGTAGTCCGCAATTAAATGCATCTTAGGCAGCCGAAACGCCTTATAATATTACTAAATTGCAACAGCAGACAGTTCTTATTAGGCGCTATCTTAAACGGCATATATATAGCCTACCAAGTCTAATAGAACAAGCTCTAAGCAAGCTTATTAAGGGGTGCGAAATGGCGATATTAAGCGCTGTGCTACTTGCTAGCGAAAATAAGAAGCTATACATAGAAAACTAGCGTTAGAAAAGGAAGAGGGCATAGCGGCGCACGTATATAGCTAGGGGGGTATTCTATTAGGAGCAGAAGGCCTATTTTATGCACAAGCTGCCCGACAAGGAGCAGTAGAGGGTATAGTAGAGGCAGTGGCCGAGTGACCGCAACGCAAGCCTATAGTACGAAGAGATGTGTTAGGCCACTACTCTATAGTTATAACCCTGTTACAACCGAGTCTCTCTATCCCTATTAGCCGACTAAAGTACGACGAATATTATACAATTATAGCTATATATAAGAATGGGTAGGCAGTTAGCATATTTACTAAGTTATTAATTCTAGCGTAATAGTGCTATAAAACCTATAACTTTTATATAGTTTAATATAACAAACTTCTCGTTTATCTATACGCTAATAGTACTATTAATCTTAAGCCGGAAACCTTAGCACTTAGGAATAGCAGGTTTGTATTTAGCGGTAAGTATATAGCCCCAAATTTCCTAATTTTTAATGGCGGCGTACAATAAAAGGGAGCACCCCATTATTTTTAAAGTTATACTAGCCCTATACCTTAAGTAGGAAAAGCGCTAAGTAGTTTTAAATCCTTTAGCTAATAGTACTAATTACTTTACTAGCGATAACGACGACGCTAGTAATATAGTACGGCACAGTTAGGCAGGCAAACTTAGTACTAAGCCGTTTATTAATAAAGAAACAGCAGCTATAAGGCTTAATATAAATACTGCTTTATTAGAAGCTTTTATAAAGCGCTTAGTATAAGGGTACTACTGTCCCTTTATCTAGAGATAGAGCCCGAGACACTAAGATTAATACTGTTCCGGAGAAAGACAATAAGGAAGAAAAGGATAGTAACGCTGCTAAATTAAAGGATAATATATTTAGTACACCTACTACCCTAAAAGAATGCATAAACCTTACCACTATAGTAGAAGGTAAAGATAGGTTATACTTTTAGGTCGTTAACCTAGTTACTAGTCACACTATTTAAAATAGAAAATTTAATAAAAGAAAATTGGCCATTAATGCGCACCAATTAAATCTAGATAAAATTACATTCTAGACTTATCTTTGCTTACCTAGTTTAAGTGCGCATTTTATCTTTACAAGGTCTTATATGTTACTTTATACTTTATATAGTATTAGGATTTTTATAGTAAGGTTATTGGCGATAAATCAGGCTTCGGCAAAATCTATTCTAGGCCTTTTTTTATTATCTTTAATTACTTACTAGCACGGAATAACTGCAACATTAATAATAATAGAAAGAGTAATGCACTATAGTATAGGTATCGCGTAGATAGGGAGCCTGGCCCTTATCCGTTTATAGAGCATTGGCCTATCTAATGCCAGTATAAAGTAGGTAGTAATACCGCGAAGCTACCGTTATGTCTAGGCCCTAGTCTTATTTTTATTCCTATACTACTACTACTAAATTAAACGGAAGAGTTTAGTAGTATCTTTAATAGTAATTTAATAGGGCCTTGCCTAGCAATAATTTTATTAATAGGATATACCTCTGCGCTATCCGCGCAAAGGCCTGGTTACGGAAATAATATAACTAAGCTAAGAACTGTAAAAACTGGCACTATAAAGGTAATAAGGATATCTATTTAGGGTATTCTAATTAAATGTAATATATTATTCTAACTATATCCTAATCCGTTAAAGGCCAGGTTCCTAATATAGTTAGGTATTTCCATAAGGTTAAAGAAAGTTTAAACGGCCTAGAAGTTAGAAAGTTAAGATTAAAAGATTAATTATGCTAGACTTAACCGTTATTAGGTTTTATAAGCGACAGTAGTTATTAATAAACTTTATTTAATTAAGAATAAAAAGTTATATTTTTATAAGACTACTCTTTATAGGCTTTATAGGCAACTGATAGTATAGGCTATATCTAGAACTCCGTTCAAAAAAGGTCTAGTTAACTTAGCTTTATATATTATATTTATATAACGGATATAAGAGAATAATAATAAACCTCCTAAATAAATTTAAGCTATTTATAACCTTTGTTTAGACTTAAATAGTAAATCTATCTAGTCCGCGTTTAACACCCTTTAGAAACACTAGATAGTAAAGGCAAAGGAGTTAAATTTAAAAAAAATATATAACTAGAAATAATCTAGGCTTCTGTTAACAAATTTAGTTAGATCCTTAAGGTTATTATAATTTCACAGACTACGGATCCCCTTTGGCTAGATAAGATGCCATTTATTAAGCTGTTACTACTCTACTATAATAGTAATATAAACTATATCCTATCTAACCCAGTTCTATAAGCGAAGATCGTTAATAATATTGCAGCCTTTATTAAAAATCTCCGGTTAGTGCTGTAATTAGAATGTAAAAGATAAAAATAAGGGCGAGGACAAAGCTACCTAGGCTAGATTTATCTAATTAGGTAGGCTTTAGGTCGGTTTAAAGCGCTATAGTACTGAACTTAGCTCTGGCCAAAATTAAGCTAACTTTAAAATTTTAATAGAAGCTAGAGCCTCTACAACTTAACTAAAAAGGGCTGGCTTTATAGCAACTACTATAACTTATTAGTTTAGAGAAGTATTAATATATTATAAAACACTAGCGTAAAGTTTTATTATATTAACGGATTTATAAAAGAGATCCGTAAACTTAACTAGGAAATTAGGGTAAACCCTATAGATAAGGATTCTAAAATACGTAACAGAGAAAAAAATTAACATTATATCTATCTTTTTTATTTATATATTAATTGTATAGAAATAACTACAAAAGGCTTATTTAGATTTTAGTGTTATACTATATAGGTCTTACTTAAGGGCAAAGCTATAATAGATAATTATTTACAGCTACTAAGAGATAGTATTCTCTAATAGCAAGGGCAACCCTATTTACGTTATTCCGTCTTATATAGATATTATTATTAGAATAACAGGATTACTTAGGACTAGCTATACTTTATATTAAGGTAAACAAGTTATACTTTTTAAGACTTAGCCCTTACTAATATATAAACTCTAAGCTATAAAGCTAATTATCGTCTAGGATAATACTATAAAGTGTTTATATAGCGCCTCGTTAATAGGGATATACTATTAAAGGCTATACTTAGTAATAAGACTAAGTTAAGAAAATTAATTACTAGTATTATATGGCTTTTAAATGCTAACAATAAAGATAATACGGCTATTTTTATTAGTAGGATTAAGGTAGAGGAGTACTTAGTTAGAAAAGCTTAGGCTATAAATATAAGGAAGGAAAGAGCTACTAAGCGTTATAAGAAGATTAGATTATTTAAACGCCGGTATAGCTATTATTAGTAATATAATAATAAAAGCCTTATTTAGGTTTAGATAGTTAAGCTAGGCTTAGGTCTTATCTATATATATATATATAAGTAGAGGATAAGTAAAAAAGTAGCGTCTATCTTATTATTAACAAATTACTTCTTCTAATATTAGGACTACTACTTAGCGGAACTATTATTATAGTTTAGCCTAAGCGGTTAAGTTCTATATTTAAATACGGATTTTATTAAAAAACTTCCTACTTATATCTACTATGCTATAGAAGTTACTATATTCTATATTTTTAGAGGCAGAATAGTAATACCTAACCTATTACCATTTACTAGTATCTACTAATATCTACTATGCTATAAATCTATTATGTTTTACATACCTAGAAGTAAAAGGATAATCTACTTTCTATTACTCTTTGCTAGTATCTACCGTACTATAAAATCTACTATATTCTATATCCCTAGAGGTAGGGGGATAATCTACTTTCTATTACTCTCTACTAGCATCTACTATACCATATAATCTACTATATTCTACGTCTTCGGATATAAGGGGATAGTGGGCTTTTTATTACTTCCTATTACCTTCTACCGTACTATAGAATCTACTATACTCTACCTCTTTAGACGTAATATAGGGATGCCCTTTTTACCATCCTCTACTCCTATTCACCGTAGCGTAGAATCTACTATATTTTACCTCTTTAGACATAACATAGGGATGCCCTTTACGCCAACCTATACTCCTATTTACTATACCGTAGAATTTACTATATTCCGCTTCTTTAGATATTATTATAAACAGTGATAATCTGGTAACAATTGGAGTAGAGAAGGAATTACCGCCTTATACGGAGCCTAAGTGGACCTAAGTTAGGATAATAAGGTATATCTAGTCTGAGCTATAAATAGAATTGGACCGATTAGAGGCTTTGCCTTAATCTAGTAGAGTCCTAACTAGACGGCGCTAGATAAAACTATAAGTAGCTACTCTAATAGGGAGACAGCTGTTTATAATGTGTTAAATATAGACAGTATCCTCTATTAACCAATCATGCCGAGTTAAGCCTTTTTCTACTATATTAACCTTAGGAACTCCTAGTTCCTTATACGCGAACAGCTCCTTATAGTACTATAAGGTCCTTAAATAAAGATAAACCTCTAACTACGTGATATAACATCGGGCGCGAACTAACCGTAAATAAAGAAGAACAAACAAAATGCGGTAGTGGGACTATTAAACTCCTAATTAGTATTTAATACGATCTAACCGGATTTAGAAAACTCTAATAATAAAGGATTAGAGGAAGAAGAATAAAATAAGTTAATCTAAACTAAATAGGGTGAGGATGACCTTAAATAAGGACCCTAAAGAGTTATATAAAGAGGAGAACTAGCTTATTTAAAGGCAGAAAACCAAAGTCTGGATAATAAGCTAGTAGCTATACAACTACAGCTAGAGCTCGCTAAGAAATAATAGACATTATTGCAAATAAGGCAAGAACTAGAGGAATATTAATAACCGCTAGAAGAGGACAGAAGAATACTAGTAAGATCCTTAACTATACTAACCCCTACTCTACCAGACCTAAGAGAGATTAATATACCTATTAGGGGCGCTATATTATAATCCTAATTGCCTAAATTATAGCCACTAATAAAGTATATAGGTAAAGGGAGACACGAATAGGATAAATAGAAGAAAAACTGTAAGAAGTTCTTTATTTGGGTCCCATATATATTTAAAATAGAATTATAGCGGACTAAATTTACATACGAGTATTTAGGGGATACTTAGTAGGAAAGATAGAATAATATAAAGGCTATATAGCCCGTTACGGAATAAACCTAAGAAAAAATAAAAGAGTATATATTATTATTACTTAGGATAAAATAGGAGCGTAAGGCTAATGCCTTTACTAAAATTAAAAGAGTAATATAAGGAAACTGGACCCTATTAGACCTATTATAATACCTCCGTGTATAATAGAGAGAGCTAGGTATATAAGATAAGGAAATATAAATTTTAGAGTTTAAAGCGGCCCTATTAGATAAAATATAAAAGAGGCTATTTTACGTCCTAGGGGTAGAATACTATAAATTACTTAAAATGGAACTAGATGCTAAAGAAGTATATAGGGATATAAAGCGCGAATTATCTAAATTGGCTTAGAAATAAGCACCCTTAAAAACAAAGAACTTAAGGAAAAGGTCTTAGAGTAATATAAATAACTTAAAAACATACCAAAATTAACAATAATGATTAGGTCTATTGTTGTCCTAAAAAAATTAGTCTAAAGAAGATCAGCCTAACCTTAATAAGGAAGGGAAGCTAAAGAGTAACTAATTTAGTTTAAGATGTTATAACTATAACTAACTAGGCTATATTGCTAAGAAGTGCCGTAAGCTAAAAAAGGAAATATAAAAAAGCGAACCCTATAATATAATAGCTCTATATATTATAGGCAAGGTTACGTATATAAAGGAGTAATAAGAAGAAGCCTATAACTTTAGTAAATAAAGAGGCCTAGGTAGCTTGTTAATTTAAGTTATAGTAAGCGTAAGAGGCCTAAAGCGCGATATATTAGTTCGTGCCTTTATTAATTATAAAGCGGAAGCTAATATTGTTACCCTGTCCCTACTAGTATATAGTAAACTAAATTATAATAAATAGAGGCTAGGAGGGTATAAGACCCTTAACTATTAACCTCTAGCTATATATGGAACGGCTAGTATACTATATAAGGTTACTAACTCGTTTGAATTAAAGTAAGGTAAAGTAGACTCCTTTTTTATAGAAGAGGTAGCCGGATTTAATATAGTCCTAAGTATACCTTAGTTATCTAAATAGGACCCAATTCTAAGCTTTATATAAAAAAACTCTACGGCTTTAAAGGGCTAAAGGGAATAAGAAATACTAAAAGGTTATAATAGAAGGACTAAGATCCTTTATAGTAAGTCTACGACACGCGGACTTAGATCTTTTTATTATGCATATAACCGTTACAGCACTTAAAGGGCTAGTAAATACTCTGCCGGAAGCCTATAAGGACTATATAGACGTATTTAATAAGAAAGAAGCTAGGTTATTACCGGACCATGTTTATATAAGCTAGCAATTAAGTTAATAAAAGGTAAATAACCCCTATTTAATCCACTATAAAACCTTTTAGAAGCCAAAACTAAAGGTTTTAAGGGAGTATCTAGACAAAAATCTGTAACGCGGGTAGTTCCGTAAGTTATAATCTCCCGCTAATACTCCGATTCTCTTTATTAAAAAGAAAAATAGAGGCTTATGTCTCTATATAGATTATAAAGGGTTAAACGTAATTACTAAAAAGAATTGGTACCTACTCCCCCTAATTTAGGAATCCTTAGACCAGTTATATAGGGCATCCTACTATACTAAATTAGATCTAAAAGATGTGTATTATTATATTAGGATTAAAGAGGGTAATAAGTAAAAAATAGCGTTTAGGACCAGATACGGGCTTTTTAAATATACTATAGTCCTATTTGGACTAAGTAATACCCCTAGCACCTTTTAAGGGTATATTAATAGCGCCCTATTAAACCTATTAGATATAACCTATATTATATACCTTAATAATATCCTAATCTTCTTTAAGAGGGTAAAAGATTATAAAGCCTATATAAAGGAGGTCTTAGAGAGACTTTAAGTATATAAATTATACGTTAAACTATTTAAATATAACTTCTATAAGGACAGTGTAAACTTTTTAGGGTTTATAGTAACCTAGAATAGCGTAATAATAGAGCCCAAACAAGTTTAAACTATTAAAAAATAGCCCATACCTAAGAGTATACAAGAGGTAAGAATCTTTATTAGATTTACTAATTATTACCGCCGTTTTGTTAAGGGCTTCTCCCGTATTATAGTACCCTTAAATAAAGTAACTAAACGTGGTTGTGGTGCGGCTAAAGGAGGCTAGAAATAGAGATAAGAAGAGTTAAAAGAACTTAAACTAGACCTAAAAGCGTTAGAGGCCTTTAAACTATTAAAAAAGCAGTTTAAATCGGCCCCCCTATTAATTTATTTTAGGCTAGGGATGCATATAAGGATTAAGACGGACGCTTCTAGATTTATAATCTTGGGTATATTAAGCTAGCAAGCTCTAGGGCCTAATAGGAAGCTATAATAGTACCTAATAGCATTCTTTTTAAGAAAGCTAATTACGGCAGAATATAACTATAATACGTATAATACGGAGTTACGAGTAATAGTAGCCAGTTTTAAGTACTAGAGACGCTATTTAGAAGGGGCGTAATATTAAGTTAAATTACTAACTAATTATACTAATTTACGGCCTTTTATAATAATAAAAGAGCTATTACGGAGATAGGTAAAATAGGCCAAATAGCTAGCCATCTTTAATTTCCGCATTATGCACTAAAAAAGCATAAGTAACCTAGTAGACGCCCTATTACGGCAACTGGATTATAAGGAGATAAACTAAACTATCCCCCTTACTAATAAAGAACCAAATGCGATTCTTTAAAGTCTTTAATTATAGCTTAATACGAGCCAATCTAATAGAGTAGGCGGCTAGCTATTAATGGGAGCAATTATAGGCCGATTGGGCCGCACTAGTGTAGGTAGTGCGTAATACTGAGCGCTACGGACTAAACTAGCTAGGATAGTAGTAAAAGAGTCTAAAACGGTATATACCCTAAAAGACTTACTCCTAAAAGAGGTAAAGAAAGCCTTATTTACTAATTTAATAGCTTAAAAGATTTAGGCGTAATTAGATAAAGTAAAGAAGAAGGAGCGCTAATAGGGCAGCTAGAGCTGGAGTAATTATACCATCCTAATCTAGCTAAAAGATTAGAAGGATAATAATGGTGTACTCTACTACTAAGAAAGGCTATATATTCTAAGTAGGAGACTACGGCTTAAGGTAATATAGTGTTACCATAATAGTAAGCTAGTAGGACATTTCGGTATAATAAAAACGTTAGAACTAGTCTAATATTAGTACTATTAGCCGGAAGTAAAATAATACGTTAAAGATTGGATCTAAGGCTGCTATACCTACAGCCAGATTAAGCCGTTAAGACACCAACTATATAGGGTACTACACCCCCTATTAGTCCTAAAAGGCCCTTAAGAAGATATTATACTTAATTTTATTACGGAACTACCTTTAAGCGAGTATATAGGTGCCTAGTATAACGCAGTTCTAGTAGTAGTAGACCAATTTATAAAAATAGCCCACTATATCCCTATAAAAGGGGACTTAAAGGCCTAAGGTCTAGCGAACCTACTTATAAGAGAGGTGATTAGACTATATAGAGTCCTATAATCTATTATATTAGACTAAGGACTAATTCTAACCTCTAAATTTTAGTCTTTATTATGCTTTTATCTAGGAATTAAGCGAAACTTATCTATTATATTCTACCCTTAGACAGATAGGTGGATAAAAAGGTAAAATTAAACTATAAAGTAGTACCTTAGGGCATTCTGTAACTTTAAATAGATAAACTAAGCCAGTCTCCTTACTATAGCGGAGTTTGCTTATAATAACTTAATCCACGCCTCTATAGAAATAACCCTATTTTAGGTAAATAAGGCTAAAATACTATTTAGAGGTAAGGGTCTAAGAGAAGCTAGTAGAGGTAGTATATTAAAGTATACCAAAGAATTAGCCAATAAATTAAAGATAATTTACAATAATTTAAGGCAATCTTTAGTTAAGGCTTAAGAATTTTAAGTAAAATACTATAGAATTTAAGGAAGGAGACTACATATAGCTGGCGGGTAAGTATATACGGATAAGTAAACCTAAGAAAAAGCTAAATTATAAGAGCTTTAGACCATTTAAGGTTATAAGGGTAATTAATACGCAGGCGTATTAGCTTAAATTGCTAGAAAATTGGAATATCTATAATATGTTCTATGTGTCCCTTTTAGAAAAATATATACTAGATATAGTTAGTAGGAGATAATAGCCTATACCTTATTTTATAGACATACCTAAATTAAAATAATAGTATGTTAAGGCTATTCTAGGCTAGATAAAAGATAAAAATAGAATTATAAAGTACTAAGTGCATTAGAAAGGATATGGTCTAGAAGATAATATATAAAAACTAGCTAATAAGAGCTTATAGGCGCACTTTAGGACAGACTACCTATAACTTGGACCTTAAAAGTAAGAACTATAATGGACCGAGACGGCCACTAAAAAAGAAAAAAGGCGCTAAATGGTAACTCTTTCTTAATTTTCCCCTAAATAGGGTTTTATGGGTTTTAGTAAGACCGTAAAAGGACTTAGAAAGTTTAATTAGAATAATAATATAATTAGGAACGAATTAGAACTAATATAGTAAAATTTAGTTTAGGGAGTACTAATAGTGCCCTATAGCTAAAAGAGCCAGTCTATATCTACCTAGGTAAGAAGTATAAAAGAAAAGGGCTAACCTATTACTATTTTTTGCTATCCAACCTAAATGCAATAAAAGAAACTAAACTAAAGAAGGCCGCTGCTTAAAGGGACCTATAAGATGTTAACCTAGCTAAAAATGGTTAAAAAAGAACTACTTCCTAAGCGCTAGTACCAAATCCCGCCGAACTAAAGCTATTAGCTAAATCGTCCCTAACTAAAAAAGAATAAGCTATATTAGTACCAGAATTACGCTCCGGATTCCCTAAAGTACTAGGAGAAGTTATATCGCTATTAACTAGCTTAGAATAGCTAAGGGGATTAGCTTAAGGCGTAGGAGGGGCTATAGGGGTTAAAGTACTGCTAATAAGCTCTATATTATTAAAACGGTCGGCAATACGGCGTAAAGTAGTGTTAATACTGGTTATACTCCCTTTAAGAAAATTAAGCCGGGCCCCTAAGTCCTTAATGTTATAAAAAAGGCACTAAAGGAGGTTAGTATAACTATTAAGCTCTATAATAACCTTAGTAGGAGCAGCTAGAGTATATTACACCTAAAATAGACTAATTAGTATTAAGAATAGCTAAAAGGATACTAATAAGACCTATAGTAGTAAGAGCTTTTTAGAGATATTCTGAGTTTTATTTTAGTAAATTAGATATACTGTTTAACTAAATAAATAGGACCCTATTAGGAGGAATTAGGGCTAATCCTTATAGGAAGGATAAGATAAGAGCTAAAATATCCCTTTATAAAGTAGAGGTTAACTTACTAGGCTTAGTAGAAGTAATGGGGTTAAAAGAGATAGTATAAGACTTCTTAGTAGTAGTAGAGCTAAATCTAGCTAAAGGGCTAGAATAGATCCTAGTAGTGTTAAAACGGGGCACCTTAGTTATAATTACCTCATTAACTCTAGAAAGGTCCTCTTTAAAAGAATTAAGGTTAATTTTAACCTGCTTACGTTTAGGTATAGCCTTATAGCGCCGTTTGCTGCTAAATAAGGGTAGATAGGGCGTAGGAGTAATAGATAAGGTACTAAAGGCAATAGAGCTAGAAGATGCCTTAGTAACGCCGCGTTTAGCCAAAGCGGCCTTAATAGAGCAATTATAACGCGGAAGTTTTTTACTAGACCTATTAAAGTAATAAGTGCCTATATAGGCCGTAAGATTATTATTTTTAAGAATATAGTAGCTATTAGGGTTAATAGGAAACTAAAAAAACTAAAAGTAATCACTTATATATAAAGCGCCTTTATTAAAACTATATAAGCACCGTCTATATTACCTTAAAGAGCCTTAATCTAGTCTATATTTCCTTAGTTAATAGCTAAGATTAGGTCCTAAGCGAGCTTCCAAAATTTAATAGAATAGTTAAATAAGTGTTTAGGGATCTATAGGACCAGTTAGTCTAATAAGCGCGACACTTAACTAAAAAGGTATAATCTAGATTTAATAGGAACTAACCTAGCTATAATAAAGCGAACTGTCTTTAAAGCACCTATAATAGCAAAAATCGGAAATAAACTGGGCCGTATTAAAACTAACCGCAGTAAAGACAGAATAGACTATGTTAGACCGTTAAACCTCCTTATTCTAAAACCGTTTAAGCTACTTTAGAAACTTAGAGAAACAATTATAGCAACCATTAGTCGTTGGGGTCTATTTTAATTCATTATTATAGATTTGGGTATAACTCTCTCCTATTACTACTATATTAGGCCAGAGGATAATAAACTTGGATAAGTAGGTCCTAAATAAAGAAGAGAGAAAAAACTAAAAAAGAAGCAAACCGTTACTAATTAAAGTTAGTTAGAATATTTAGGACTACAAGGGTGAGAAGTATTAGTAGAATTATTAGTAAGGGCTAAAAGAGTTTATAAAGAGCTAGAAAGGAGCAAATTAGACTAAAAGTAGGACGAAATCTAAGAATAAGTTACTAAGATTAACAAAAGAATAACTAAAGAGCTTAAAGATTTAAATTCTGGAACTATCTTATAAGATAGTGCCAAGCTACTAGTCCCTAGTCTTTTAGCTAAGAAAGCTTAATTTCTAAAGAGCTATATTAAGGATTTTAGGGTCGTAATCTATAAGAAGGAGGGCTTTATTATAAACAGTGATAATCTAGTAATAATTAGAGTAGAAGAGGACTTACTACCTTATACGGAGTCTAAGTAGACCTAAGTTAGGATAATAAGGTATATCTAGTCTAAGCTATAAATAGAATTAAACTAATTAGAGGCTTTGCCTTAATCTAGTAAAGTCCTAACTAAACGGCGCTAAATAAAACCACAAGTAGCTGCTTTAGTAGGGAGATAGCTATTTATAATGTGTTAAATACAGATAATATCCTCTATTAACTAATCGTGCCGAGTTAAGCCTTTTTCTACTATATTAACCTTAGGAACTCCTAGTTCCTTATAAATATAATATAGGGATACTCTTTCTACTACCCTTTACTGTCCTTTACCGCACTATAGAATCTACTATATTTTACCTCTTTAAACGTAATATAGGGATGCCATTTCTACCGTTTTTTACTCCTATCTACTGTAGTATAGAATCTATTATATTTTACTTCTTTAGACGTAATATAAGGATACTCTTTCTACTACCCTTTATTGTCCTCTACCGCACTATAGAATCTATTATATTTTACCTCTTTAGATATAACACAGGGATGCCCTTTCTATTATTCTCTACTCCTATTTACTATAGCGTAGAATCTACTATATTTTACCTCTTCAGACATAATACAGGGATGCCCTTTCTACTATTCTCCACTCCTATCTACCACAGCGCAGAATTTACTACATTTTGCCTCTTTAGATATAATATAGGGATGCCCTTTCTACCGTCCTCTACTTCTATCTACTATACCGTAGAATCTACTATATTTTACTTCTTTAGACATAATACAGGGATACTCTTTCTACTACCCTTTACTATACTATACCGTAGAATCTACTATATCCTAACTCTTTAAATATAATATTGGGATGCCTTTCTAACCGCCCCTAGCTGCCTTTAGCTGCCCTCTACTATACTATAAAATCTACTACGTTCCGCTTCTTTAAATACAGTATAAAAATGCCCTTTTTACTACCCTTTACTTATATCTACCGGACCGCAGAATCTACTACACCCTAACTCTTTAGATATAACACTAGTATGCTATTTTTATTACCCTTTACTAGTATTTATCTAGACTATAATACCTTTATATTTATTTTTTCCGTTATATTATACTACGTACAATACTGCGCATGCAGCCTCTGGGCTATGGCGCTATAGTTCTATATACATAAATCCTTTCTAGGCAGCTTAATATGTACTAGTAG
>Ga0307515_10010941_pt1 | contig 17297 bp, 5 predicted proteins | sample 17_EM_MG_FD_194513 | JGI IMG/M metagenome (GOLD analysis project Ga0307515, IMG submission 194513) | Populus trichocarpa ectomycorrhiza microbial communities from riparian zone in the Pacific Northwest, United States - 17_EM | ecosystem: Host-associated > Plants > Roots > Unclassified | place...
TAGGGGGTAGCGCGACGTTCCATTGGCTCAGGAGCTAGTGCGCGCCGCAGAGTGGGGCTGTGGCAAGAGAGTGGGCCCATGCAACGCCATAAATTCCTTAGAGAAGCGGCTGAGGCACCTGAGATAACTCAGACGCTTCGCAGAGGATTGCTGGGTCACGTGGAGTTGAGAGTTAGTAAGAAGTTATGCAAAGGGGCGGGCCTGCCAATCATCTACGAAGCGGCTGGGGCACCTGAGATAACATTGTATGTGCCTACTGTCTAAGTTGTAACGTCAAACACGTGATTTTTACTTATGCTTGAAAGGGGCTGCTGCATAACTACTGTGCCACTCCCGAGATCCCGCTCTCAGCCTCAAAGGTACTGCGCGGTTAGCCGCACAGCTCGTGTTTCGAATTTGCTGGAGCCTTGGGTGAGATGCTTTGTTATTATATCAGGCTTTCCCAAAACCACTTTGTAGTAAAGAAGCAAAACTTTCATAGAATTTAGAGAGCTTTGAAACCGCCTCCCCCGCTGCCCAGAGTACCGTCGCCCGTTGTCCTCATTATGTATGATCCTCTCTATTTCTAGATGACAGCCATAATAACTGGGAACGCAGTTCCAAGGTATTCTATCCAGGCCGAGGCACGAAGCCTCGCTTCGATGGTGGAGAAAAGCAGGGAATAGATTGGACCTTTTAGCTTTCTTCCACTTGACCTGGTAAGTCTCTTTCTGGGCTACAATGATCCTATGTTAGATTCATATAGACACAATTACTAATATATATCTTCCTTCCATAGATGTACTACAAATTCACCGTCCTTGAAGGCACATACCGATGCCGTAGATGGCTATGACGCCATACAAGCATTCTATATACGAGGAAAGCGCAGAGATCCCTTACAGATCTAAAAGACATCTAGGACAGGGCAAATTCGGCGCAGTGGATGAAGTCGAACTATGGGACCATGTCTCCTCCCAGCAGAAGCGAACATACGCACGGAAAAAGATTAAACTGTCTTTTTCTACCCTGGCGCAGCAGAAAGAACTTGCAGCAATCCGGAATGAAGTTGAGATTATAAAACGCGCCGAGCATATTCATATCGTAAAACTCTTTGAGACTTACATTTGCGGCCGTGAATTCGCAATTATATTAGAACCGGTAGCGGAAGGAACTCTAAAAGATCTTTTGGAGCCCCAAAACCCTGGAGAGTGGTCTAGCATACGGGCTCAACTACAAGAGCAAGCACCTCAATGGTTTGGGTGCTTGATCGGTGGACTATCTTACCTCCACAACAATAATATCCGACACCGGGACATCAAACCGGCCAACATACTTGTCTTGTCTGGAAAGGTTCTCTTAACCGACTTTGGTATATCGCTTGATTTGCCTGAGAATACTCTCTCCACATACACCAACACGGGCGGCACACCAAAATATAGAGCTCCCGAAGCAACTACCGGCAAACGGTTCGGCCGCCGGGGAGATGTATTCTCTCTGGGGGCCGTATTCCTGGAAATACTCACTACTCTAGTTGGTCATGATGTGCTCTCCAACTATAACGACACCTGGCCTGGAGCCTACGCCGATAAACTATATGGTATCTCTGATTGGATTGATAATATCGAAACAAACGGCCCTCGTAATGATTGGTACAGGACGTTGACTTTCATCTGCAAGATTATGCTCCAATATGATCCACTTGAACGACCTACAGCTGATGAAATCTATCAATGCTGGAGATATCGCCCATTCACAGCGCTACCGCCAACTTCCTGTGACTGTAATCCTGCTCATAGCGATTCTGAGCGGATACGGATAGTTGAGAGTGTTAACCCAGAGGATGCTGCGGATGAAGAACCCTGGAACCAAGAAGCAATAAATACATCACTTCAGAGGGCTGTAAGCAATGGACATCGACTTGTAATGGCAATTCTTATAGGTCAGGGAGCACCCGTTGACGCTTTGACTTTGATTTCCGAGATGGAGCATCCGGACATGTTAAAAAGTATCTCCAACCTGGTATCCATGTACGGGAAGCAAAAGCAGGGAATAAAGGTTGAAGAATTGGTGAAAGCGGGAAAAGGCAAAAGTTGTTTACTCCAGACACTCAGGGGCCATTCAGGTTCAGTCTTTGCAGTAGCATTCTCGCTGCATGGCAAAATACTTGCGTCTGCATCCGATGACTGTACTATCCGGCTCTGGAACTCTACAACAGGAGTAGAGTTGCCGCACGGCAAACTTGAAGGCCATGCAGGTTCAGTTATGGCCGTAGCATTTTTCTCGGACAAGCTTATCGCCTCTGCGTCTCGCGACTGCACTCTCCGGCTTTGGGATATTGCAACAGAAATCCCACACGAGATATTTCAGGTCAGTTTAGGTTCTATTTGGGCAGTAGCATTCTCGCCAGATGGCAAGATCATTGCGTCCACATCCAACGACTATACTGTCCAGCTCCGGGATACTGAAACAGGAGTGCTGCGTAGAACGCTCATGGGTCATTCGGATATAGTCTGGTCTGTAGCATTCTCACCGGATGGCAAGCGTATCGCGTCAGCATCTCGCGAATATGTCCAGCTCTGGGACTCTGTCACAGGGGAGCTGTGCGGGACGCTCCGGGGCTTTTCAGGTTTTCTCACGGGGTTAGCATTCTCACCAGACGCCAAGCTTATTGCATCCGCATCCGATAACTACACTGTGTACCTATGGGACTTGGCAACAGGAGCACCGCCCAAAATACTTAGGGGCCACTTAGGACCGGCCGCGGCCGTAGCATTTTCACCAGATAATAAGCTTATTGCGTCTGCATCTTACGACCATACCATTCGGCTCTGGGACTGTACAACAGGAGCCCCGTATAAGACACTTGAAGGCCATTCAGATTCGGTTTTAGCCGTTGCATTCTCGCTCGATGGAGATCTTATTGCTTCTGTATCTAATGATAGTACTGTACGTCTTTGGGACTATGGAGCGCTGCGGAATGCTCAAAATTGAAGTGGTTTGTGTAGACTCATCTCTCTCGGGCAGCGATCAGCACACAATAGTAGATATCGATGGAGTGGGTGTTGGTTTCTGCTGGTAGGGGATACGTGGACATCCACAGGAGCTTCCTGCGATCACGTGATAACTTCGCTTGTTTGTATATATTTATGGAGTCTCCGCACGCCATACACCTGTGTGACAGTTTCTTTTATCTGGCGCTAATTTTTCTAAATCAACTTTGAGGAAAACCTTTGTCTAAGATCCTTGGTAGCTCAAGGATCGAAAACGTTGTGTTAAGGGAAGTAGAGCGGCTAGCCACCTAAAACAGTGTAGCAGGATTGCTAGCGTTGCTTTATGATTTAAAGGCCCAAAGATTTGATACCCCCTGTTAGGATTAATCTACATGGTGATGGAAGTTACGAGACAGCCAGTCATATTCTATCACGATTCAATGTGGGGGGACGGTGGCATGTAGGAAACTCCATAAAGTAACCGGTCACGCTGTGGACAAAAAAGTTGGCACTGCGAAAATATGCGAGATGCCCGCACCCACCCTCCCCACCTAAATTTGTATGCGGATGCATGAATCACCTATTACCACTATGTCTCACCTCCATACTCCTCAAAATAGCGACTAAATTATTTACTATAAGCCGTATAAAGCCTCATACTTTATAAATAATTAATGGGTATATTTATACGTACGCATACAAATTTGGGTGGGGAGAGGTGCGGGCATCTCGCATATTTTCGCAGTGCCAACTTTTTTGTCCACAGCGTGCCCGTCAACTTGGGCACGTAGGTTATCGATAAGAGCCCACCAATCAGATTAGTAGGATTTGGTAGCCGTGCTCAGGAATACAAAATTCGGGGAGTGGCCAAGGCTTCGGGGCGGTTTTTTTCGCCGTCTTATTTGGGGGAATCTTATATTGGGTCTTCTGAACAAGATCTGCATCAATTCTGGCGTGATTAGAAGGCATAGTGGTAGTATATTTGACGGTTGAATTCTACGCGTTGTTCTGATCAGGCTTGCGGGTAACAAGGCCGACAAGCTTGTCTAACAAACAAGTTGTCGGGCCAACAATATCGGTCGATAAGCAACAACAACAGAACAAGTTTTCTAAAAATATCTTTAAAATAAAAAATATATTAATACTAAGGACTATAAGATATTTATTTTAAGGAATAAAAGAGTAGATTTTCTATATTATATAATAAAAAAGCTATAATAAAACACTTAGAATTCTTTAATCTGCCCAATCCTTTGCACATTTAGTCTCTTTAAGTATTTTTATACTTATTATTATACAATCCCATGGAATTCAACGTCAAGAGCCTAAAAATACTCTCTCTGGCTTATCGCTTATTCTAGGAATTAAGAGAATCTTAATTGTAAGGAGTAAGAGCCGCGGAAACCTAAGACACTAAAATAATTAACTCTACTAATCAATAGCTCTTATATAAGGCTCTAGCATTACCGGATTCTTGCTAATATAACTCTTAAACTCATCCTCGCTTTATGGACAAGTAGCCTATAAGCCTCGCTTATAAATAGCTCTTTAAAAGACAGAGAGCTCTTCTTTATCGACCTCCGGCCTACCCCTTTGGGCATCATACGACGGAGTAGTATCTAAAGATAGCGCTTCATTACGGAATCTCTCCTAGAGCTTTCGTACGATATAGAGCTGCTTCTCTCTAGTAGTACCTATCCTGTTATTGTTACGGACGCTTTAAGTACGATATTACAACTACTTAAAGAGAAGTTAGAAGAAGCTAGTTAGTTAATATAGGCACGGTCTAGGATAGATCTGGTAGAACCATGTGACGAGGAATAATAACCGAGTCACGTAATATAATCTATATAATCTATATAATCTATATAATCCATAATAGAGTAGATAGAGCATACGTACCTTACATACAAGGAGGGTTTCCTAGGAGTACGGTTGTGTATTTAAAGGACCACAGTCCCTACTCTAGATAGTTCTTTCCTTATAATAATTCTTAGAATATAATTAGAGTTAATCTATTAGGCAACCACTCCACCAGTTATTATTATATTGTTGACTTACTTATAATACCTACACACCTAGCCCAATAATAAGCCTATTATAGTACTTGCTATAAGGTTCCGTTACACAATTACTACCTAGTTACAGTTTTAATAAGTCGAACAATATGCCACTAAAAGCAGCCACCACAACGCCATTAACGGCGGCAACTACTTTAAGGTTAGGAGGTAATACTAGTATAGCAGATACTAACTTATAGCAACCTATAACAGTTAGATAACTATAAGAGATAGTTAACTAGTTAATAAAGAATAATGCGATACTTAAATAAAGGATTAACAGGATAAGCGCAGTAAAGGTTAAGTTACTATCAATTAAAAGATTCTTAGGAGAAAGATTAAAGCTTAAAGGATTTCTTACGTAAATGCACTTTAAGGTGACGCAGGAAGGAGTAAAGCTAGCAACACCTATAGATTAAATAGCTTACGCAGGACTATTCCTATTAGGAAGAGCACTTAAATAGTTTAAGCCTTACCTTATAGAAATACAAGTAAATAAAATAATAACTACTAACCAAGAGGTATAGTTTATATTCTTAAGTTAGAACAAATTTATAAAGCGACTTATACAAATATTTAAAGACCTAAAGGCAGTAACTATGGCGGAAAGAAAACTCTAAGATATTATATAACGAACTTTAGCAATTAAGTATATAATATAGTTCTAAACACTAGCTATATAAGTTAAGTAGAATAATAGGGCGCTTATAGCACAGTATAAATAGGGACTTAAGGCTAAAGTCTAGGACGTAATTATTCTAATAGAAGATACAGACACCCTAAGGGAACTAATAGATTAAGTGATAAAGATTAATGATAGGATCTACTAAAGGGAACAGATTAAGAGAGGTTAGGATAGAGTTCTATAGTTGTATAAGGCGCAGAGCACGCAATAATAAAAGCTAAGTTAGAAACTATAGTATGGCGCAGAGCTAATAGACCTAAGCGGTACTAAAAAAGCCTATAAGAGATGGAGTAAGAAACTATAGAAACCTAGAGGTTAAGGATTTAGTAATTATAGGACTAAGGAGCATAGGCTAAACCAGAGATCTTAGCAGCAGAAGACGTTTAGGCGGACTCTATAGCAAAGTCAATGGTTTAAAAACGGAGCTTGCATAAATTACAGGAAATAGGGTTATTTCGCGAGGGATTACAAAGATAGTCAGAGTTACCATATAATAAAGGGAACTAGACTAATAGTAGAAGACACACACGTATAGAGGGACGATAGTGTACTATAAGGAACAAAAGAGTGTTTAATTAGAAGTTTCGCGTTTTATTACAACAACGCATGCTAAGTTTATAAAGACGCTAAGTATAGCGCAAGCTATTGGCCATAAAAGCCAAAGTTAAGAGGACTTAGAGGAACTAAAAAGTTAGATAAAGAATAAGATCGACTCTATAAGCTAGATTAAGATATCACAGCAACATACGGATAATAATTAGTAATAATAACAATAGAGTCGGAGTACTTATTAATTAATAGCGATAAGGACAGTAAAGGAACCAACTAGGGGTATCCAAATCTTGATAACGCAATTATAGAAGTAGAGACTAGGACCGCTATAGAGCAAGGTTCAGTAATAGGCATCATAACACCGTTAAATACGGCATCCATCGCTTTATAAGAAGGAAGGAGCAATATCCAAAGAAGATTAAGCAAGCAGATAACTGCTAGTACTAGCTTACCCCTTAATAAAGGCAAAAGGCCAAAGGCTTAAGATTCTTAAGACAAGATAAGAGAGATCTAAGATTTTAAAGATAGGATAAGAACAGCTTAAGGACCTACAACGGACGAAAACCGATAGAGTAGAGCAGCAGCTTAGTTTAGAAACATACAAATAAGCTTAGGACAGTGTTTCCCACAGTTATAAGATTCTTAAGACGAGATAAGTAAGATTTAAAACTCTTAAGATAAGATAAAAACACTATAGATACCTAGTTAGACTAAGGCGGGAGCTAAGCTTAAGTTAGAAGCAAGCTCAGGATTAAAGAATCTAAGGGACCAAGAATTTAGAGTATAAATAAGGACACCCATAGGCAAGAGGCAAGAAGCTTCTTTATAGATTAGAGAATCTGCAATATAAATAGCAGTTAGACTAGGAGATAGATATATAGACCCAAAAGACTTACTAGGGGAATATAGTATTCAGCCTAAAGATCAAAAAGTTAATACCAAGATTAAGAAGTGCAACAACTTTAAGGATCCACTTATAAAACGCGAAAGAAAAGAAACTATAGAGGAATTTAGAGTAAGAATTACCGCATAGCAAGAATAGAAACTAGATAAGAGATCTAGCATATTAGGATATATAAGAGACAGAGCACCTATATAAAAGGTCACTAATAGGCCTAGAGCAGGCACACCAAGAGCTAAGTGGCTTACTAAACTAGAATAAGAAGAGGATCTAGGGATTCTAACTAGGTTCAAAGAATAACATATAAAGGGCTATCACGACGCAGTAATAAGGAAATACTTTCTTACGGACGAGCCGTATACACTTAAGCAGCTATACTAAAAGTGGTATAGGCAACGACACAATAACAAGTAGGAAGATTTCTATATATAGTTAGATAAAAAAGTTGTCTAAAACCACCCAATTATAAAAAAGGCTATAACACACATTAAAGGAGCCTTAATTATAACGTTAAAAAATCTAGAGGAGTAATTAGAGGACTAGAGAAGCAAAAGACAAATCTTAGTACCTATAAATAAAGTCGCAACGCTTAGATTAACATAAGAAAGGTTTAAACTTAAGGATAAAAACAAGCTAAGAGTTAACCTAAGACACTAAGTACATTACACACTATTGTAAATAGCATACGTGGATAATGCGTGTAACATATATAGAGCACTAAAAGATAAGAATCGGAAATATCTAGTAAGGATACATTAGTTAACAGATAAGGTAAAATATTAAAACGTTAAGTATATATATAATTAGCACCTAGTAGAAGTTTAAGAATAAGGAGACTTAACACTTTAGCTAAAAAGATTCCTTACGGAAGAATGCCTAGATAAATAATAATAGTGGGAATATCTAGAGAATACCTATCTATAGCACATTAAAGACAAAAAGCAAACTAAGTATTAGCCTAAGTTAGACTAAGTATAAACAAGATTAAGTAGCTAATAGTTAGGAAAAGTAGAGGCCTATAAAACCAGAGGGAACTAGTAGTAAAGCCTTAGACCCTTAAAAGAATTTAAGGACAATACCTAAATTTATAAGTTAAGTAGCAAGATTAACAGTTTAAGGCATTAATAGATAGTGGAGCAATAAGGAACTATATCTCGCTAGCAGCAGTTAAAAGAATAGGGTTACTACACAGGAAAAAGGAACATCCTTACCTATTAGTGACAATTTTAGGAGATCTAATAGCCTACGGAGGAGGCATCATCAATCTTAAAATAGGACCTATTTAAATAACCATTAAAGGGAGATAAATTAAGATATCTTTTAATATATTACTATTAGGAAATAATAAGGCAGTATTAGGAATACCTTAGTTATAGAAATATAATCTAAAGATTAATTAGGTTATAGGTTAGGTCAATATTAAGGATACTTAACGCCATAAGATACGATAATAGGCTAAGTTAGTATAGTACTAAGCAGGAGCAACCTATAAAGAAACTAAAAAAGGGTTAGGCTATATACTAAAGAGATACTATAAGTATAGTAAGAAACTATAGTCACTAGAAAGTAAAAAGCTATTAGAGTATATAGTATGGGACTATAAAATAAAATTGGAACCAGGAATAAGTCTAAAGTTCTTTCTAATCTATAAGCTTACTAAAGAAGAAGGTAGAGCATTAAAAGAGTTTATCTAAGAAAACTTATAAAAGGGATACATTAGACCATCGCAGTTATTAGCGGGTTATCCAGTACTGTTTATACCAAAGAAAAATAGCAAACTAAGGCTATGTATTAACTACAGATAGTTAAATAGCATCACTAAGAAGGATAGGTATCCTTTACCCTTAATTAGCAAAATTTAAGACAGGATAGGCAACGCGTAAATCTTTATAAAGATAGATCTAAGATAGGTATACCATTAGATTAGAATTAAGGAAGGTAATAAATAGAAGGCAGCCTTTAGGTCAAAGGAAGGACTATATAAACTATTAGTTATATAATTCAGGCTTATAAACGCACTAGTAACGTTTTAGAAGCGTATTAACAATATATTAGGAGAACACTTAGATGAATTTATTATAGTATATCTTAACAATATTATTATCTACTTAATAACTAAGAAAGAATATAGAGAACACGTTAAATAGGTCTTAAAGAGACTATAAGAAGAACAGATGCTAGTAACAATTAAGAAATACAAGTTCTTCACTAGGAAGACCGATTTCGTTAGATTTATCATTAAACTAGGCCAACTTAGCATAGATCTAAAGAAGATTAAGGCTATAGTAAATTAGCAGGAACTAGAGAACGTTATATAATTAAGATTATTCCTAGGGTTTTGCAATTACTATAGAAGGTTTATAGCGCAATAGTTAAAGGATATTAAGCTATTTACGCGGTTAATAAAGAAAGAAGAACTATAGGCATAGGGAAAAAAACAATAAGAACTATTTAAGGAAGTTAAGAGGTTATTTACCTAAGAGCTAGTTTTTAAGATCTATTAACTAGGTCTAGAGATAGTTATAGAAATAGATATATTAAACTTTATACTAGGGGTATGCTTTATATAAAAGCATCTAAATAGATAGTACCTAGTAGCATACTATAGTCGGAAGATAACACTACTAGAGTTAAACTATAACATCTATAATAAGGAGTTATTAGGTATAGTTACAGTATTAAAGAAATAGAGAGCATTCTTATAAGGCATAGAGAAACCATTTATAGTTAAAACAGATTATAAGAACCTAATAGGATTCCTAACGATAAAGGAACTTAACTAAAGATAGGTTAGATAGGTAGAGATGCTTATAAAATACTATTTTAAGATTTAGCACACTAAGGGTATAAACAACACGCAAGCCGATGCGTTAAGTTAGAAGGCTAAACTATAAAATAATAAGAAACTATTAGGGGCTTTATTATAAAGAGATATAGATAGATTAATTAAATATAATTATCTATTACGTGTCTATACATTGCTTGGCCGAAAACCCTACAACTTAGGTATTTAACCAGATGTTCAACACGGTCAACAGCATCATCGCTTGCAACTGCACTTAATAGGTCATTCTTTTCATCATAGATTGCTTGCGATTAGTGTTCTAAGTGGCCTATATAATTTATTAAGGCCCATAACCGACTTTCTAGCCAATAACACCCGCTCAAAAACTCCTCGCTTAACCGCCCTATTATCTACCTCCTTATCTACTATCCCATCTACCAAACACACCATGGTTTCATCTTTAGAAGAAGAAAAAGCTAGAAAATAAGACAAGAGGGCCTAATAACTCTATAACCTAGAGATCTAAAAGAGAGAGTAGGAGGAACAGGTATAGATCTAAAAGACGGAATAGGAGGAACAGGCATAGATCCGAAAGACGGAATAGAAAGAGGAGTTTTACTAGGCAAGGCTAGCCGCTCTAAAGCAGCCTACTCCACTAGAGTACCCCTCTACCGCTAAGGCAGATAAACTAGGTAAGTCCTATAACCTACTGGAAGGCTTAGGCACGCTTAAGCTCAACCTCCCTGGCCTAGCTAAAAGAGACCTTTACGATATATAGAAAGGATCTTTCCGCCTAGAGAATCTAGCACGTTTATGGGTACACTCTAGCCGCCCAGACCTCTTTAATATGGCTACTATTAAAAACGGAAAACTTGTTTTAAAGAGACCTACTATTAGCCGTAAGGTCTATAAGAATAAGGAGGTTTAGTTTACTGGGTTTATAAACTATATAGTAATTATAAGCACTCTCTATATATGCCCAACCAACCTCTATATAAGGATGTTACTCTAGATAAATAAGATCCGCGACTACTCTATAACCTATAACTAGACCTCTATCTTAAACCTTATACTTAACTACTATAGGTATATTATGGATTACAATTAGCTTAAGCCTAGTAACTGGGACATGCCTACCTAGTTTAAGGCCCTATACTACCGGGCGGCTAATATAAAGGCATAGAGCTAGGGGCTTAAAGTCTATAGTATAGCATTAAAGAGATTATAAAAGAATACCTCCCCTCCCCCTATCTCTAATAAGCCCTATTACAGCTAGAATAACTAGTAGGCTTATAAAGATAATTTATATTATTACCGCTATATATACTCTAAATGCGACAAAGATTACCTATTAAAGTTATACCCTAGGTAGCTTATTGCCGTAAATAGTTAAACCCAGGATTTAATAGTAGATGAAGATATATTCCTAGGTTTAACTATTTAGATAGACCTGCTATAGGCGCTAAGGCTTTAAGGTAGGCCTAATTTAGTACCTCTTTTTAAAACTTACTTATAAACGACTTTTCTAGCCGACTTACTATTACCCCTAAGGCCTCTCGCTTGGAGCACGCTTCTTTATAAGTACCCTAGAAATCTCCTAGTAATTTTATAAGGCATCCTTACCTACAGGGTAGAGATAGGTACCTCATCACCTATACTATCTAGTGTCTACAAAAACTACCTCTCTTTATACAATAACAAAAACTTTATCTCTAAAAAAATCGTTACTAACCTAGCCCTAGGCCGTATATAGGCCACTAACTTTATAGTTACCTTACCCCTAGGCCTAGTACCTAAGGTAGATAGCAGCTTCTACTATATTTACAACCTCTCCTTACCTAAAGAATCCTTAGTTAATAACTCTATCAACCTAGCCTAGGCAATACTACACTATACCCAGGTAGAGACTATACTAGTATACGTAATTATAGCTAGTAGGGGCTGCTACCTAGTCAAACAAGATATTAGAGATGCCTTCCAGATCATGCCCATCTTAGTGCGGTCGCGTTACCTACTCGGCTTTATCTAGAAGGGAGTTATATACGTTAAATATTATCTACTATTTGGCTTACAAATAGCCCCATTTCTCTTTAACTTATTCGCTAAAGGTCTCTATTAAATCCTAGCATAATAGATTAACTCTGCTATTAAGCACTACCTTAATAATTTTATATTTGTGGTTAAGTGTCTAACTATACTGCTATTACTAAGGGAGGTATACCTCTCAGTTACTAACTAGCTAGGGGTACCCTAAAATAATACTAAAAATATTAAAGGTATGGAGGCTAAAGTACTAGGTTATATGATTAACACCACGGCGATAAAGATAAAACTCTTACCAGTTAAGTAATAGAAAGCTATTAATTAGGTAACTAAAGCTTTCTAGATGGGCTAGCTATTATTACAGCAAGCCTAATAACTGGCGGGCCGCCTAGTATAGTATATAAAAGTTATCCGCTTTAGGCGCTTATACTCTCGCTCCTTATAGGACTTTATAATAAAATAGCCTATTAGGCTATTAAGATATACGTACTAACGCCTCCCCCTAGAGCTTAAGGAAGACCTTAACCTCTAGCTTAAGGTTCTTATATTAAGTAACGGTGTACTATTCTTTAATAATAAGGAGAGGCTATAGTTTTACTTATTTACTAATGCCTTATTGCTTAAAGGCTATAGAGGCTTCTACTTTAGTAGAGAGAATAGCTATTAGCCTAATTACGTAGCTTCCCTACCCTAGACCTAGGCTTTTAGCTATTACCCCCTACTAGACTAGGCGGATAACTATATTAACCTAAAAAATATATATACTATTACAGAGGTATTTAAAAGATAGTTATTGGTATAGTGGTATGGGTTTTTCTATATTTATATAGATAATATAATTGCTTACAGCGGCATCTAGAATAATATTGTAAAAGGTTCTAAAAACTAATTACTCTAAGAGATACTTATATCCTTAATAATAAATAATATTACTATAACAACTATATAGGTCTCTAGCGCCAATAATGGGCTTACTAATACTCTCTTACGATTTAACCGTAAGAAATTATTATTAATGTGCCCTAAGTGGTAAATAAATAACGGCTTCTTACTAGATAAATAACGACTATATAGGTCTCTAGCGCCAAATAGGCTTGCTAATATTCTCTCGCGATTTAACTGTAAGAAATTATTATTAATATGCCCTAAGTGGCAAATAAATAACGGCTTCTTGCTAGAAAAATGATACCTCTTTAGGTAGCTACTAACTCTTATAGTTAACCTAGAGTTGTTTAATTAACCTCCCCTAACCTTCTAGAGTGAAATTAGTGGGTCTTACTACTTTTCGCTACTTATATAGTATAGCTTAGCAGCTAATATAAGGAAGGGTTATTCCTCCGCTATTAAGAGCTGGGAGGCCTTTTTAGCCCTAAATAGTTTATTACCGTATCTAGTTAAGAAGATAGACTTAGGGGAATAGATTACTTAATAAGTGTTCGGTATAGCCGCCCCTCTAATAGGTAGGGTTAAGCCAGAAACCCTCTTTAATTATATCTCTATAATCCGATCTTGTTATATAGATCTAGGTTACTTAATTGCTGCCTTTAAAGACTATACTATTAAGAGGGCCCTAGCGGGGGCTATGTTACTATTCCCATCTACTAAGAAGACTAAATTACTAATTACAAAGGATATTCTAGATAAGATTATTACGCTTAGGCCCTATAAGGCGGATGTAAATATAGATACGGCATTTATAATGGCGTTTATAGGTTTCTTATATATAGGAGAAATCACGTACCTAAATAGGAAAGCTAAGGACTTTAGTATTATAAAGGCCCTCCGTAGCGACGTTAGGATCGCCCCTAATAGCTATTTAATAGTTTTCTACTTAAAACAGAGCAAGATAGATAAAACCTATAGTGGCGTTAATATTTAGATCGCCGCTATACTGGGAGATTGTTTATACCCCGTAGCCGTAATAATACGGTTATTTAACCGTAACCCCTAGCCTCTATTAAATCTATTATTTAGTATTAATAATAGAGCTTTTTTAGCGCTAGTAGTGCGTAAGATTCTATTAACCCGCTTAGCCGCCGGCGGCATTCTACTCAACGGCTACTCTAACTACTCCTTCCATAGGGGTGTAGTATAATATACGTATAATTATAGCTTTGCAGAGTTATAAACGGCGCAGTTAGGTTAATGGACATTAGATGCGGTTAAACTTTACTATAACACCTCAGAAACTGAATAACTTTAATTAAACTCGAATTTCTAGTGGAGTGTGCCTATACTGGCTATATAATGGTGCTGGAGGCGTGTTACCTAGTATGTCCTGCTATATTTGTAGAATATAGCAGAAGGTAATAGGTAGAAGATAGTAGAATATAGTAGAATGTAACTGGTAGAATATGGTAGAATATAGTAGAATATAGCAGAATATAACAGAATGCGACTAGCAGAATATGGCAGAATATGGCAGAATGCGATACTGTACGTACACTACGTCTATTATACTATATTAAAGTATACCAATATTGGCATATTGCCGTGATATTGCCGCAATATGCCGTATATTGCTATCTGCCGTTCTACTATACTGCTAAGCCTAAGGTGGAATTAAGACTTTATACTTTTTAGACTACGGAAATTACCCCCGTTTTAACTTAATTCTTTATAGGTGGTAGGCGCTTTGCTAGTGGGCACCGGGTAGGATTTAGGCCAGATTTTTGAAGTTTAGGCCTAAAAAGCCTTATAAACGCTATAATATTGCCTGGATTCCGCCTTATAAGCCTATACCCCCTATAATTAATATATTTGAAATAGACTATAACCTATTTGTGCCGTGCGAGAGATAGATATTATGTGTCTATACATTGCTTGGCCGAAAACCCTGTAACTTAGGTATTTAACCAGATGTTTAACACGGTTAATAGTATTATCGCTTACAACTGCACTTAATAGGTTGTTTTTTTTACCTACCTACCCCCCTTCCAATATATATTAGATTAGATACTTATAGTTCTGTTTAGGTCTAGCGGCAGGCTACCCTATTAGGGGCACTGGGTAGGATTTAGGCCAGATCTCCGAAGTTTAGGCCTAAAAAGCCTTATAAACGCTACGATATTGCCTGGATCCCGCCCTATGAGCCTGCACCCCCTATAATCGATATATTTGAAATGGACTATGACCTATTCATGCCGTGCGAGAGATAGATAAAAATTGTAGCAACTTATAAAGAACTAGAGAAAGTTTATAAGTCACTAAAGAGCTTTTAGGCATAGAAAATTCTAGAAGTATAGCTAAAAGATCTATAGATGGATATATACAAAAATCAAAAAGTAAAGTGAAGATGTTTATTGGTAGATTGCGCGCACCTACTACTTCTACCAACAACATCAAACTTCTCCATTTTTGAGCTATACGGCTTTTGCTTTGCATATAGGCTTATTTAATAGAGAATCTATTATTTATTCGATTTATCACATTATGATGTGTTTATCCCGTTATTATCGCGTTAAATCGTCTTACTTTGCCGCAACTAACCCCCTCTCTATAGGGCCGGTTCTGCCTCACATTCTATTAAGTTTAACAAGGACGCTGCCTATAAAGCTATTACCAGACTACCTACTTAGTCGCCTGCTGCTACGCTCTTAAAGAAGCTCCTTAAACTCCGCCGCCGTAACCAACTAGCCCCTTTACTATAACGTATTAAGGGATAGTTCTATATCCATTCTTATAAGTTAACTATTAACGCTATCTATAAAGCCAGAATACTGCCTGCTTAGTAGCCCTGCCGCCTTTAAAGAAGCTCTTCTTACCTTATCTCCGCCGCCGCCGCATTATATTTAACCCCTTTTACGGCGTATTGTCTTAAAGGCCGGTTATACACACCTTTCTCCGCAAGAGTCTCCTCTCTCCGTATAAGTCTCCTCTTACCTATACCCCTTCTATCGCTTTTTACGCGTTAAACGCATTAGAAGCATTAAGGTTAGGTTATATCTTATATTCGCTTAAGTAAGTATTCGGCTATCGCAATACATAGCGTCTTACTATCGTAATCGCGTTAGGTCGTCTTACCCCTAAAAGCAGTCTTTACCTAATTTTTCCCCTACCTAGCGGCGATTAGGAGGGTTTTTTAAATAGGTTTTATATTAAACGCTCTCTCCCCTACCCTCTACCTTCGCTAGCTATGCTCCTTTACCTTCGCTAGCGCTTCTCTTAGCCTTTAGGCCCCCTCTATACAATAATATATAATATTTGGGTATAGGTCTGTTCCTACTACGCTATGCTATATGGGAACAGCTCTTTAGGTTATACTCGGCTTTCTCTACTTTACCCGCCCTCTTTACTACTACGTAGCTATAGGCGCCGGCTGTGCTTGCAGAGATATCGCCTCCTTTATGCCTATACCTCTAAATATTGATATTGTTGTATGGCTTCTTCTTCTTTAGACTGGTGATGAGCAAAGAATAAGATAAATAAAGATGTTTATCGGTAGATTGCGTGCACCTACTACTTCTACCAACAACATTAAACTTCTCTATTTTTAAGCTATATGGCTTTTGCTTTCCTACCTACCATCCCTGTATATACACCTATATATAGCTTTGCATATCTAGGTACAAAGGAGGTAATTATACTGGGTCTAGCTCCTAGGTCATACTCGGCTTTCTCTACTTCACCCGCCCTCTTTGCTACTACGTAGCTATAGGCGCCGGCTATGCTTGCAGAGATATCGCCTCCTTTGTGCCTATACCTCTAAATATTGATATTGTTGTATGGCTTCTTCTTCTTTAGACTGGTGACGAGCAAAGAATGAGATAAATACATCCTAAAAAGCATAGCAAAGCAATTTATAGAAAAATTCCATAAAGGACTAACTTAAGGATATAACAGAGCTATGGGCTTAGTGTTAAGACTCTAGGAGGAGTATATTATTAATAGAATCTAGAACCTAGTATAAAAGGTTATAAGAAAATATCTAGATTGCTAAAGGAATAAACTAATAAGGTATAAGCCATATAGAGGGCTATAACCTATTAAAACACCAGAGAGACCATAGGAGGTCATATTATAGGACTTTATTATTAAGTTGCTAAAATTAAAAAACCCTATCACTAAACAGGATTATAATGCGATCTTAGTAATAGTAGACAAGCTTATAAAGTAGGGATACTTTATAGCGTGTATAGAAGAGATATTAGCAGAAGATATTGCTAGAATCTATATTAAAGAAGTGTTTGTAAGATATAGAGTACTAAGTAAGATTATATTAGATAGAGATCTAAAATTCATAGTAGTATTTTAGGAGGTATTCTTAGCAGAGCAAGGAGTTTAAGTAGTAACTTCTACC
>Ga0307515_10010942_pt1 | contig 17296 bp, 16 predicted proteins | sample 17_EM_MG_FD_194513 | JGI IMG/M metagenome (GOLD analysis project Ga0307515, IMG submission 194513) | Populus trichocarpa ectomycorrhiza microbial communities from riparian zone in the Pacific Northwest, United States - 17_EM | ecosystem: Host-associated > Plants > Roots > Unclassified | place...
AGGGAAAGGAGATGAGGATATGCCCACCGCGCAATGAGAGGGTTTTATACTGCAGGATTAGGTGAACCTCGCGCGCGATCGCGGCGACGTGCGAGTGTGAGGTGTAGGCATAGTTACCCCATCCAGACCATCTTCCGTCCGCCATCTGCAAGATCAAGGATTAAGCCATCGCCCCCATTGCACACAGTATGCCACATTGAAGTCCCCCGGCCCATTAATCGTTGAGACCCCTGCCTTTTTCTCGCCTTCCATAGGCTTACTGGGGCTTGTCTGAGTCTTGATATAGCCCAATGTTCCAATTTGTTTATCATCCCGTTGAGCTGAGCTCACCAGCTTATGTTGCCTCCACGGCGGCCAGGACGTTGGAAACTCTCGAGAGCATTGAGTGTCCTGAGGCATTGCTCGTTACAACAATCTTGGCTTGTGGGTGCATCTCCTCCTGCCTATTGTGGACTCCAGCAGTGCAGCATTCATGTTGTTCTGCAGCGGTATTCCCTTTGCTGCCACACCGCTTGATGGCTTCCCCCGATCAGACGCATAATCCCAGCTTACTGGCCATAAACCTCCCTGAAGCAGTTCTGATCTGCACAATCTTTCCGGTTATGAAGGAATAGGCTACAGAGCCTGTGTTACATTGGTAACTATGGATCGTAGTTATATATACAGACGTGGGGTGATGGAAACATGAAACTCCGTCTCGCGTAATAAGAATAGTCCGTGGTAGAGCGGTGCGTATAGCACACGGAGGTTATACCACTTAGCCTCCAACGATTAGGCATAAGGTAGTATGTGAGAATGGCAGACGTATGGGATCTTGATAACTCCCGATATCCAGCACAATTAATCGCATCTTGTGTACCTCAGTGTCCAAAATTGTGGGTTTCCTTCCAAGGCTATCACATCAATGATCTATTCATTATACCATATATTGGTCAGTTTCCCTGTTGGACTGTTTAATGCACCATTCGATAGAAAGGGGAAACTGAGCTAACTTGATAGTATCTCGATGCAATAATCGTATTGGGCAACGATCACTTGAGTACTTGAGCTGTGCCAGGTCGAGACTGCCCGCCGCATCGCGGTAGACGCTCCATTGATGAGCTCTGTTAATCGTCATGTCCGTGACGTCGCGTCGGTGATGGGAAGGTGGGCAATGCTCGCGAAACAACCTACTGCCATGACGCTATATCGCAGTCATCAATGATGTTGATATGATTCCCAATTAATTGGCAAGGTGTTGGCGCGGATGCCCACGCGCTGATCCGAAGATTGAGAAATAGCTCTACGTGTGTATGTGTTCAGTGAAAATCGCCCATCTGCACCTTTCTTTTCCAGAAGCGGCGTTCGGCCAGGTGCACTTCGTGGTCTTCGTTTTAATGTTTTTCGCACCCCGCTCTCGCGCCTACTGGACCAGTTTACTCATCTCCCCGGTGTCCTCGCCCGTGGGAGTTGCACGGTGCCAGGTTGGAGCTAGTGACTAATGCCCTAGGTATTACCAACTTAACCCAATCCGACTGGACCTGGTGTCGCCATGCACCATACACTAGGTGGAGCCCATCTGAAGGTGGGTGTATCTTACAGTGTAATTGACCGCTAGTAAGACCTCGATCTCCGTTGCCGTAACTGCTCCCGTAATTGCTCCACAACCGAACAAAGCGGGAACGCCGACTACTTTACTTTCTAGCTACTCCCCTGTTGCTCCAAACCTACTAATACGACTTTCTTTGGTACTCCCAAACTATTTTGTACTTTTTGAAAGAGTCATGCCCAGCGAAGAGTTGTGTTGCTGTTTGTGTTGCGCCCTGAACCTGACAGCGATATGGCAAATTATTGAAAGCGTTGGAGTCAGTTACAAACGAACCCTTCAGTCTTAGGCACCATACAGCGTATATTAGGCTTTGCATTGCAGATGGGGAATGGTGGAGAAATGGCTGTAGACGCGCGGTCTCAGATGGTAGGCGCAGTACCAGCAACCGACGGCAAGTCATATTTGTATTAGGCGCGTATCAGAGCCTCCTGACAACCTGACTCATATATGTAGACATATGGTTACCATTGCTGCGGCACGAAATTGCAACACTCGAAGTGAACCCTACAGACAGTGCAGGACGTCGCTGGATCTCTTTTTACAAGCAAAGAACAGCTATCCCTATGAGTACGTAGTATTTCAGCGGGTATTATCCAAATTGAAGTGAACATCATCAGCAATTCCGATTCTCATACTGCAAATTGAGACACTCATTGACCTGAACTCACGCGAAGATCTCTCAGAAGAAGACAGTGACATATGGGAAACCGAACGTATGCGTGAACGTACTCGAAAGTTTGTTCGGGGTACATCTCGAAGGTCTGTGCGCCTACAACTGACATTTTTAATCGCTCCAACATACAGAGCCACGAAATATGGAACTTATGGCAGGAGTGGGGAAGATCGAGGGTTCACCAAATTCCGAAGCAAGAGCCGAAGCTGTTGAAAGAGTGGACCTGGAACGTATGTGCCAGGTCCACATCGGTACGTCCTAGTATATCCTGCAGTAGGTACAGTTCCTCATTTTAAGCATGTTACAATAGACTACACCGCGACCAGGGATTCTTATTTGACCTTGGTGACTCCCCACTCCCCATCTGGTACTAGCAACCGAGGCTCGAAACTCCGCCTTATACATACCGTCGTGGAAAGAACAAAAGAACACTCGTGGGCAGCTTGAACTCAAAGCTCAGAGCGGTTCCATCGAGGATTGGAAAGCATATATTCTGTGAGAGAAGAAGGGTAAGAAGGCACAGTCCGGGCTCGTGCCTGTGTTGTACGAGTGTGCCGTTGAATGCGCTGTGAGCGAACGGTGGCCGCGGTTGGCAGTTGCTGAGGCTGCCTTACGTGGATTTTGGGAGGAATACCTAGGTTTTCAGGTGGGTGAAGCGCGTTGACTACGGAAATTCGAACTAAAGGGCTTGATAGATTGGGGAAAAGGAGACACCGCCTAACTTAATCAATCTTGTGCGAAGGGCGTGCCCGGTAGTGGTACCATGTGGTCTGTATATCTTCGTCCATTGGAACTCACGAGGGAGGGAAGATTAGGAAACTTGAAACTGTGCCTGGTGAGTGAGCGGAACAAAATCCGTAATCCGTGCTGACTCTGTTCTCAGAGGCATATCAACGTCCTTCAGTTGAGCCTGGATAGCTTTGGGCTGGTGGTCATGGCTCGCGCCACCTGGTACCATCGGCAGAAGAAGGCGGGGAAGTGACTTTGGTTGGTTTCGTTTACCGACGCACAATCTAATGTCTGATACAGGGTGCAGACGAGGGTGGGGTTGTCGATGTGCTTCACGTTCTTCAAGAAGGAATCACTGCAACTTCCCAGGAGGCGATCCTCGGATGCGACTTGAAGGCTTCTCGGCCGACTTCGTGAGTACTCTAGTCAATGATAGCGGGAGAGGTGACGTCGAAACGAGGTGCTTCGTATATCACATTCCTGCCAACGCCCATGCCCAATCAAACACTCACAGTTTGGCAGGAAACAACACAACCAAGTTCTATCACAAGTCTTACCTCGCGTGGCTGACCCCATCGATATTTCTATACCAGCTCTATCTGAATCCAACTCCTTATCTGAATCCTGACTCGCCAGTCGTGCGGCAAAGAAAACCAAATCATAAGGTCCTCAAGGACCTGGGCCAACGCAAAGGGATCGACCAGCCTATGGCCATTGGACCTCGCAAGAACACCGCTTCGGTAGAAATGGCGATGTGCAGGTACCTCGCCGTTATTGCCGTGCAAAGGCGGATTGAAGAAGAAAGGCGGAGGAAGGGTTGGGCTACGGCAGGTTACCGATATGTTCACCAGCAAGCCGAAGAGACCGTTGCTCAGACCCGTACTCAGGAGGCGATGGAGGCGGTACGCACTCGTTTTTTGCTGCGGAGGCGTCACGCGCAAGCGAGAGGAACAGGAAGTCGGAGCGAAGGATCTACCGCCCAAGAGGGCTAGGGCTGTTGAGGAACCTACATATCTACCGCCCGTCCCTGCGACCGCTCTTGTACCTGGGCATTTAGGCATTAGCTCAACCTGCTGGGCCCCTCAAGCGGTGAGTGATCCCGATACCTAGCAGTGCTCACGCTCACTGTGCACCAGGGATCGAAAAAATGCAACCATGCTGGTTACTCAGTTCCCCGCAGGTACCACAGCAGAGGACCTAAACGGACTCTTCAAGGATGTGGGTGTCCTAATAAGGAGAAAATCACGGCATTGAATCGCTTTCAGTGTGGTGCCATCTGCGAGGTGTAGCTGACAAAAGTGGTGACGGGAATCGTTGCAACGGTCGAAATCTACTTCAGAGTAAGTAATCAGTATGGCGAATAGTGGTCACCTTATATTAAGTTCATATTAAGGAATCAGTCCTTCCCACCCTGACCAAAGATATGGAGCGGATTCACGAGGAAATTGCCGTTAGCGTCGACGCGCTATATCACTACCTTCAGGGAAGGGAAGGGATGGACGACGCACAGATGCGAGAGATGTTCAGCAAGGTGCGTTAAGTCGCTTCACAAAGTTCGTTTTCTGACTGGTTTCTGTTTTCAGTTTGGTACAATCCTAGATGTTCGCTGGCCCTCGAAGCGAATCAAACCCACCAGAATGGTCTGTTACATGCAATAAACGTCTCCAGCCGGGTTTTTTGTTCATATTTAAGGAACACACAATACGCAAGTCGTATATTTCGGAGCTCCTTACTACGCAGGTTCCAATGAAAGCGAACAGGAAGAGAACTGCATTCCACCCGCACGCAACTGGCCAAAAGGGCGTGAGGATGTCAGAGTGCCCTACCGACGCGACCTTCTGCAAATTTCTCCACACAATCTCAGTGCTGCAATGAGCGCATTTGAACACGACCTGCTCTCTCCAAAAGGTGTCACACGTCACCCTCCTCTCTCTCCCGCCTTCGAATTGTCATGATTTGCTACCAACACCGGCGCAACCACACGACTCGATGTCGCGACTCGGCGTGCGGGCAATAGCTGGCGTGCTCTCCTCGCCCCGTCTATTGGGATAACAGCACCTTGTCATTCAACTGACAGCAAGCACGACGGTCGTTCTCCGTGCAAATGGGCGCTTGCTACCGCGTGTGCGCCATAGCGAGGTGACAAGGATCAGACACTAACGGATTCGGAGCCGTCCGAGAAATCGTCCACTATCGATTGCAGTACACCAAGACGAGAGCCGCGTGGATTTTTGCCATAACAGGTGGAGACCTATGATCACAACTTGGGCGCATTTTCGTCCCTGGAATGGATAGAGTTATCTAGACTTTGGTGGAGGCCGGTGGATATTCTAGGTAAGAGACTGGTTCCTCTTTCGGGGTGATCTTATCCCTATCCCTAATTCTTTTCTTTTCTTTCGCTCGGTAAATAACAGAAGTCGCGATTAGAGCAGAATTGATTTATCAGCCACTCGCCCACATGGACCGTGGTAGTACCCAAGAACGCGCGTTCGTACGGCGGGCAAATAAAACAAATGGAAGAAACGCTGCTCCAGTCTTCAGTTCCCAACGTAGGCCACAACCCCACCGGCCACGTTCACAGGTTCATACCGGACTCAGGACCAGATGATGCCGAATCCGGCCTCACAAGGTGGGGGGTTTTCCTTTTTTTTAAAAAGAGCCCGCCGGTTTTTATTATCCGTTGCAGTTTATAAACCACAAAGATCGGCACAGTGGTTCAGCGTATCTAAATGTTGACCCAAATTCAACACTTGCACGTTGATGTTGATGTTGAGATATTGATGTTTCGTTGGTGAAATTGAGAGTGTTGTGTTTCGACGCTGTACGAAACCCTTTGGATGCGTTGGTTCATGTATTGGGTTGTCTCTGACAAACTGTATGACTCATGACTCATGTGTGGATATTGGTTGATGGTCCACTACACCAGGAGAAGCTCATCTCCCCTTTCGTTTTAGTGCGTTGGCTCTTTGAATCTCTCCAGAATGCCTACACTGGAGGTACAGTAAACACAAGGTTCGTTTCTTCAGTTGCTCTCCTGAATGACTTCAACAACAACAAAATACAACCAAAAATAAAAATAAAAATACACGCGCAGTAGTAATTTGGCACACAGCACTCAAGCCATCTGTATTCCATGATTCTATCCATTGCCAAGTCTGATGGAGTGGATGCCATACATTCAGGCGATGACCACGCACCCTTACTATACATTCTTCAACGACGGAATGGAATATCCGCGAATTCAGAAAAGTACGGAACTGAAGGCGAAGAAGGACGGAGACGAGGATGAGGACGAGGAGAGGAGAGGTGATTTGGCAGTTGCTGCCACCATTTCGCCGGCCCGCGAGCTTCCTTTGTTTCCATTTCCGGGCTTCTCCTCGACCACCTAGGACACAAACATACTGGAATCTCCCTCAAACGTTGCATAAACCCGATAATACGGTAATAGATGTATTATTCATCATTATTCAAATCTCCACAAGCTATTAGCCCCACACTGGGCCGCCCCTGCTAACTGTCTGCCCCCCGCAGCCTGCGAGAGGCCTTGAGGCCTTGTTTTTGAACACGCCGTCTACCCAGGGGGACAGATGTGGAATGAAAGTGGAGAAGGGAAATTCCGTAACGACCAACCAGCTAGCACAACTACATGGATCAGAATGGGTTGGGAAACAACAGAGAATAGAGATGACGGAGGAGCACAACGCTGGAGGAGGGTGGCACATAAAAGGGGATGGAGGCGGTAGGGAAAGGGGGTTCGAAATGATAGTCAGATCATTGTGATCGAGTACATTAGAATTCGTGAAGTAGGGTAGTGAGTGCGCCGCACCGCTGTGGCTCCAGACCAAATCAAGGACATGGTTCCGCAATGCAAAGCAGGGAGATAGAGAGTGATTGAAGGCCATGGATCAGGCCGAGGTCCAAGCGAGGGTGTCGTCAGCTGATCGTCATAGATTACTGGCGATTGTTGAGAGAGGGTGGAGTTGGGTAATTGTGAATACATTCGGTGTGTGTTGATTCTCGGGTTGCTTGTCGGTGCTGGTAAAGGGAGAATCACATTCCGCCGCAGAAAGCCCAAGAAGATCGAAGTGGATTCGGTGCTGAGACCGAGAGACGGGGTGCGGTTCTAAGGATAGCATTATTGCGGTGGTACTGGGGCTGTCTTACACATTCGATGTTGACTAGATGTGGGAACGTGGAAACCGCCTCACAAAGGCGACAAGAAGGCGGATAAGGCTGCCCTTTTACCACATGAGAAATTGGGGCATCTAGCCTCGAGGAAACGGTGTAACTGATACCCTTGATTGAAATCATTTCCCAACATTTATCACGCTCCAGACACAGCCCATCCTCCCCAGAGGACGCGTCGAAGGGTACTCTTCGCCCCCACCCCCACCAGAGGTGGAGTCCTCATCGCTGTGTTTGCTTGGCGATCGCTTATGATGGGAGGCAGGGCGTATTTTGGATTAAGTAACAAAGTTATCTTCTTTATCTTCGTCCTCGGAAGACCAGAACTCGAAGGTGGGATGCAAATGATAGGTGGCGAGTGCGCGACGGACGTGCGGTACAAACCTCCGCCCCAGGGGGACCGGCAAAGAAGGCCTGGTGAGAGTGTTGGTATAGAGGAACGCACGGCGTCGGAGAGTGGCTTCAAGCCTGGTGCGTCACCTTAGAGAGCGCATCCATCTGTGGAAGGCGAGTGTACAGGGCGAGGGTTGTGGAGGTAAATTGGGAGAGCAGCAAATGGCGTGTGTGGTGAACAAGGAGAATAGACGAGAGGGTAGGCTTCTGTGTGGGGTGAGCCAATTTGGGGACGGGGTTAGAACGCTTCTGGGCAGGATAGACGCCGGGTTCTCTACATCGTCTGCAAGTGCTAGGGTGAGGATTAAGGGCGTGTTGGGTAAAGGGAACGGGAGAGTGGGAGAGGTGGGCACGGCCGGCCGGTTGGGTTGGGTTGCCGGGAGAGACGCTTTGCTTGGTCTGTTGGGGATAGGCGATCTGTCGTCGTGATATGTACCGGGCTGGAATCGTCATGAGACAACAACCAACTGGCCTCACCGAGATCACCGAGATCGATCATATCCAGCAAGCGGGCAAGTGGGCACGGGGCACGTGACACGTGGCGTAAGCATGTTAGTCATTATTGTGGCTATGAGTGAATGCGCAATGTTCCACGGGAACGTTGGCGGTTGGCTCGCGCGAGGCCGCCGGACGCCGAGTCCGGTCTTGGTCCAAGTCCGGTCGAAAGAAGCACGCCATCGTTCAGCTTTCCATTTGTAGCAGCAATCCACTTTGCACCTTACTGATCCCACGTTCCAAGTCACTTTTAAGATACGATCTGCACTTTCTCCCCTATCCCCATCCTCCACTCTCGTCTTCAAAGGCAAACCAATATGGAGACCCAAGCACCCAAATCAACCCACTTGTGAGTATCTAGGCAGCTAGTCCAGCGTTCATGTCTGACCACCGAAAAGCTTGCATTTAGATCGTGCGCCGCTTCACTCCAATCTAGGTCACACCGCTGATCTTGTGCATCATACAGAAATTACTTTGCGAGCTGGTACATATTCGGAGTATCACTTGATGTGCTTTGTGGGAAATCAGAATATAGAATTAGAGGCGAATGGTACCCGGACCTGGACACCAGTCCATCTCTCGTACGCCCCTCGTTCTCGCTTTATATGCCCACTGAAGATTTTGTGTGTGTAGGGGTATTTCTCCGACATCCGAGACGCGTGTGGAGATCCACAAAACCACCCGTTTTCTATTTTGGAAGAAGAACCGACGAGAGAACGAAGTGATCGACCTACAAGCGATTTTCGATGAATATTGGGACTCCACCGAGCATGAGTTTACCGTACTGAGTCAGTCGCGATGACCGATTAGTCCGCTCACGTCTAACAAAAGAGCAGAGAACATTGCCATCGGAAGTAGACATGTATCTCTAGAATTACAATTCTCTGCGAATGCACCCGTTCGTCTCTTTATAGAAAAAGCACCTCAGCCAGCTAACAATGACCGCATAGGCGGAATCTCTACGCTCTTCGCTCCAAGAACTTGAAAAGTTGATGAAGGGATATAAGCCATTGATGAGTAAATCGATGGAGAGGGCTGTGGGAAACGGGATTCGACTTGGCGCTGTATTCGCTGAGGTCAGCTCTGCCCGTATGGAAACCAGCAGGACGTTGACACCTCTTAGTTCGATCCGATCGCAAAGGCTGTTCTCGGTGTTGCCAATGTCACATTCGAGGTTCGTGCTTTCTACTGGCGGATCAGAAGAAGAGTTAACGCTTGATCGTTCAGCTCTTGAAGGAACAAAACAAGTACGACCAGATGCCATCAAGCCTGTTGGACCAGTTACGGCGCGTCTCGCCTTTGGCTGAGAAGGTCGCAGACGAAATCGTAGGCGAAGAGACCGAGATCTTGGTTAAAGTCATTCCGCGAATGTTCGAAGTAATGCAAACTATCGCCAATTTTTTATGCGAGTACGTCAAGCGTGGGCGATTTAGTAGGTTGTCTCTTTTCTGGATTCCGCAAATGCTGATGATCGCAGAGCGAACAGGAGATGCGCTGGTTCGTTCGGAGAGCAAAGAGACGATGGAAAGGATGAGCGAAGAGCTAGCAAACGTCATTGAAGACTTCCTGCGTGCAGTCGATGTCGAGACCCTGCGTCTAGTCAAGGGGATTGGTAAGCACACATTGTCTCAATATCGCGTCAGCCCATTCTCAGTAGCTTTGTGTAGAACGTCAAGTAGGGCTGGTAGAGCAAGATCTCCTTCTACTCAAACGCCTTAAACCAATCGAGACTGGCCACGACCGGACCCTCCGCTGTATGAAAGATACACGCAAATCTCGCCTCAAAGCAATCGAAGAGTGGGTCGCCAATAAACCGGACGAGAAAGATCTTCTCCAGACCAATACGCACTGGATTTACGGCTTACCCGGAATTGGCAAGACATCGCTAGCTCATTCGGTCTGTGCAAGCCTCCACGATAAACGGCTGCTTGCTGGGGCGTTTTTCTGCCGGAGGGATGATCCGAACTTGAGCGAGCCCAAGAATGTCCTCCCGACTCTCATCTACAAGCTCGCGGAAATGTTCCCCCCCTTTGGAAAGATTGTGGCGAGTTGTCTTCGTGACGACCCAAATCTGACACCAGAGTCGATGAAGTCCTCACTCCTCCTTGACCTGCTCGATAACCTTCCTAAACGTCCAAACGATTCGCTCGTCTTTGTCATTGACGCATTCGACGAATGCGGCAACAACCGTAGTCGCCCAGCCCTCCTGGAGCTCCTCACCAGCGCGGCCGCACGTGCTTCATGGCTGAAAATCATCATCACCAGCAGGCCCGAAACCGATATCCGACGGTTCTTTGATGGACTCACCCAGTCGTCGTACTTGGGGTATGACTTGGCTACAGATCAAGAAGCGAGCGGTGACTTGCGAACGTTCGCTCGGGGCGAGTTTGGCCTGGTCGGCCAAGATTGGCATCTCTCCGAGCCTTGGCCAGAAGAATCGCTCTTGGACAGAGTTATCTCTAGGGCGAATGGTCTCTTCATCTTTATCAAGACCCTTGTTCTTGCCCTTAAGCATTGTGACGACCCCACGGAGTATTTGGAGACAGCGTCCAAAGATTCAGCTGACGCTGGGTTGGGAGCTCTATATAAACTTTACTCAAGTATCCTAAAGTCGCAAATAGTGCATCCTAGAACCGAGTTTCAGCGGGTGATTGGAGTTATTCTGACAGCGGCTCCATACCGCGCCCTATGCGAGGAGACAGTTGCAGAGCTGGCGGGAGTAAAACCACACGTCGTCAAAAAGTGGGTGGATGACCTCAGCTCCTTGCTATATCGAGATGAAGGGACCAATGGAGGGATTCGTGTCCGCCATTTATCAGTTGCAGAATTCTTTGTCTGCGACGACTGTCCCCTCGACTATAAAATCGACCGCCAGGACGCAAACGTGCAACTGGGGGTTGCCTGCCTCAAAACGATGGTTCACCAACTCCGTTTCAATATCTGCGGGCTCGAAGATTCCCGACTCGCTAATGTGGACATCCAAGATCTCCCATCCCGAATCACAAAGAACATTCCCGACTGCTTGCAATATAGTTCTCTTTATTGGTCAAATCATCTTTGTGTTGCTCCTGACAACGATCCGCGAGTGTGGGATAGCCTGGAGGAATTCTTTGAAGGATTGTACCCAATATTTTGGATTGAAGTATTGAGCATTTTGGGAATGGTTCCGATGGGTGCTCCGAGCATTCGAGGCGTGATATCCTGGGCCAAGGTGAGTCCAGCTCCAGCTTGTATTCTGGGTAATTCTGATTGGCAGTAGAATGGAAATCCGCCCCTTCTTGAGAGCATTCAGGACGTTTGCCGTTTCATCATCACCTTTCGCACCCCCATCACTATCAGCGCCCCGCATACATATCTTTCAACCCACCCCTTCTTACCCTTACACTCGACTTTATCAGACACCTTCAGCACTCGGTTCACCAGGGCCATCAAGGTGGTGAGAGGGGGATTGTTGTCATGGCCAGCACCGCCATTGTCATGGATTGGGCATACAGGCAGTATTACCTGCTTGAGCTATTCCCCCAATGGGCGGCAGATCATTTCCGGATCCAATGACGCGACTATTCGGATCTGGGATGCTGAGACTGGTGTTATAAGTGGTGAGCCCCTTGAGAGGCACATCGGCAGTGTGCGGTCCGTCGCCTACTCTCCCAATGGGCGGCAAATCATTTCCGGATCCAATGACGCGACTATTCGGATCTGGGATGCGGAGACTGGTGCTGCAGTTGGCAAACCTCTGGAGGGGCATAGATCGGATGTGTTGTCCGTCGCCTACTCTCCCGATGGGCGGCGCATCATCTCTGGGTCGGAGGACAAGACGATTCGAATTTGGGATGCGGAGACTGGTGCTGCAGTTGGCAAACCTCTGGTGGGGCATAGTGACTATGTGTCGTCCCTCGCCTACTCTCCCGATGGGCGGCGCATCATCTCTGGATCGTGGGACGAGACGATTCGAATCTGGGATGCGGAGACTGGTGCCGCAGTTGGCAAACCTCCGGAGGGGCATAGCTTGTATGTGTCGTCCGTCGCCTACTCTCCCGATGGGCGACGCATTATCTCTGGATCTGATGACAAGACGATTCGAATCTGGGATGCGGAGACTGGTGCTGCAGTTGGAAAACCTCTGGAGGGGCATAGCAAGCATGTGTCGTCCGTCGCCTACTCTCCTGATGGGCGGCGCATTATCTCTGGATCGCGGGACATGACGATTCGGATCTGGGATGCGGAGACTGGTGCTGCAGTTGGCAAACCTCTGGAGGGGCATAGCTCGGATGTGCGGTCCGTCGCCTACTCTCCCGATGGGCGGCGCATCAGCTCTGGATCGTGGGACAAGACGATTCGAATCTGGTATGCGGAGACTGGTGCTGCAGTTGGCAAGCCTCTGGATGGGCATAGCTCGTATGTGCAGTCCGTCGCCTACTCTCCCGATGGGCGGCGCATTACCTCTGGATCTGATGACAAGACGATTCGAATCTGGGATGCGGAGACTGGTGCTGCAGTTGGCAAACTTCTGGAGGGGCATGGCGAGAGTGTGCGGTCCGTCGCCTACTCTCCCGATGGGCGGCGCATCATCTCTGGATCGTGGGACAAGACGATTCGAATCTGGGATGCGGAGACTGGTGCTGCAGTTGGCAAACCTCTGGAGGGGCATAGCAAGTATGTGCAGTCCGTCGCCTACTCTCCCGATGGGCGGCGCATCATCTCTGGATCATGGGACGAGACGGTTCGAACCTGGGATGCGGAAACTGGTGCTGCAGTTGGCAAACCTCTGGAGGGGCATAGCGAGAGTGTGCGGTCCGTCGCCTACTCTCCCGATGGGCGGCGCATCATCTCTGGATCGTGGGACATGACGATTCGGATCTGGGATGCGGAGACTGGTGCTGCAGTTGCCAAACCTCTGGAGGGGCATCGCTCGTTTATGGAGCCCGTAGCCTACTCTCCCAATGGCCGGCACATCATCTCTGGATCTAGTGACAAGACGATTCGAATCTGGGACGCCGAGAGTAATACCGGAGTTGGTAGCTCTCTAGAGGAAGGAATCATGAATGTGCTGTCCGCTGCTTCCTCTCTCAGTGGGCAGCACAATGCCTCTGGATTTAATAGCAACGCCATCCGTCTGTCGGAGCAATTTTCACATCAACCGCTCTCATCATGTAATCCGCTCCATGCTTGTTTTTATTCAAAGCCCGACTCAGACGGCTGGGTCAGAGACTCAGACCGCGGCTTACTTTATTGGGTGCCCCCCGATTGTCGATGGGGCCTCCATTCACCCGCTCTCATTACAATCCCTCCTACGTCTCACTTTCGAACAGTCTCTCTTGATTTTGAGGACTTTATCTTTGGAACCGATTGGCCTCAAATTTTCAACAGTGCACGGCGGTAACAATTATTTCCTTGTAACCTTTTGTATATAATTCGGTGTATGAGATACTTGGTGGTTATTGAAGCTCGTTCCCGTTTGCCTTACGCTCCTCATTTGTCACATATGGCCAACAAGGGACATGCATCCGACTCGAGAACGACTGCGGACATACACTTGCAGAAGGATCAAAGTTACAAAGGTAGATGATACGTCCCATTCGTGGTAGCACAGCAGAATAGTATTTATTTGCACAGATAACCAGCCAGCGAGGTGTAGGCGACAAGGCAAGGAAGAAACAGATAATAATCCAGGTGATTTAGGGTTTCAAAGACCCTATCGGTGCAATGGGGGAGTCAAAGACGAAGTAAAATAAAATAAAATAAAATAGTATTCGAAAGCAGACGTGACAATTGAAAGCGTGGAAATTCTTTGAGCATATACTTAATCAGGAAACGTTCATAACCGATATGAAGAACGATCGAGATTGAGAGGTGCAGAATGCGTCTCTTCTGGAAGGACTGGGGGGAAATTACGCGATATTCATTTGGAAAACAGAGGGGCAAACACAAAAGCAGCAGCGGGCGGCGCCGTCCAAAAAAAGCGTGGGAGAACGAAAAGGAGAACGAACAGGAGCGAAATGAAGAAAAAACACTAGATCGGTTATCGAGAAAACACAAGAGCCTTATGTGACGGGCTTGGTTTAGGACCAGAGAGACGAGTCTTAAAGGGTAGGGAGAGAGGGAGCAAGCAGGCGCGAACGGCGAGGAGCGGGTTGGTTGCTCTTTTCAGTATGTCCATGGTATTGTTCCATGAGGAGAGGGAGAGAAGTGTAGACGGCGCTGTGGGTCGTTGGGTTGTTGACTCGAGTGAAGGAAGGAGTATGGCGTATGTCGAGCCCATGTGAATTTCACAGGCGACCGGTGTTGTGCTGGGATTCGGATTTGCGGGCGATAAAGAGTCGGAATCGGATTTGAATTTATGCGTGTATGGGCCGGTGGTGGTATGTCGAGTCGAAAGAGGCTTGCATAACCAAGCTCAATTTCATCCCCTGATTGCTTAGGTATACCTCGACGCATACACTCCTGCACCACCAGTCGCTGTAGCAGTCACAGCCGCGTCAGGAGCACCGCTCGCATCGCTCGCACCCGCACCAATACGGAACGAGGGGAACAACCCAGGGAGCTCATCAACGCCGAAGGAGTCCCCCGCAGCCGAACGGTGACCACCTGGTCTCCCCACCCGCACCACTTCCAATCATATCGTTGCCGCGGCCAGGGCTGGGGAGGCTATAGAAGAGTCTCCGCGAAGGACATCGGACGTAGCGGGGAACTGTGGGCTCGCGTCGTCGAACTCGAATCTTCCAACACCGAGCGTACCACCGGGCGCGCCACCCCCGTTGCTCATATCCGTTCCAAGTCCCCGTACTGCACCACTAAAAGCGATCCATGCCATTATGACCGCCAAATCCTCCATAGGCAGCACCACCACGACCGAGGGGCAAATCGTCATAACTGCCTCCGCCGCCGTATCCACCTGCAGAAGAGTCCTGGAGTCGGCCGGGCCGTAGGAGCCAAGGAGCTGGTCGTGGGACAGCAGACGGGCTAGCCCCGACCCCAGTAGCTCCATATGCTCTCTGATCCATCCCCATGCCGCGTCCGTAGCCCTGCGCAGGGCGCCCACCGTATCTACTACCATGATAGCAAATTCATCTCCTCGGCCGAGTTCACCGCCACGGGGTGGCGGAGGCGCGTAACACACGTCCAGTACCGTTGGGATAAGGCGTCCTGTAGGCAATGGGTGGTGGCGGGATGGGCTGTAGTTGACGAGGTGCCCCTCCGTTCGGACCGAGACCATGACCATTGTTGAGAATGATACCCTGAAGGCGTTGAATAATGTGGTTGACTTGATCATTGGTCAGGGGTCCTTCAGGCGCTAGAGTGGGGTTACTCGGTGGGTAGCGGTTCCCAGAAGGACCGCTATAAGGGTTTGAGGTAACTGGGGGGTTGCGGACACAGCCGGAGGGGAGGGGATGGGGCGGGCGAGGCACGATCTAGAAATGGACAAGTCGCGGTCAGGTAAACAGAGGTACCGGGAATAGTAACGATACGCACTACAGCCCTGCCTTACTGCCTCTAATCGAATAGTCGCCGGGTGCCTCAATAACGCGCTCTGCGTTGGCCTTTCGGACGAATGGACGAAGCCGCATAATTTTGTGGGGCCTAGGGAGACGGATGTATTAGGGACAATAGAAAGTTTCACAAGAGGGGATGGACATACGTAGTGCGTAGGAAACTGGACCAAATGGCGTGAAGAAGGTTCTCGAAGATGAGTAGCGAAAGACCTGGTAAGCGTCTATTGAAGTTGTAGCTGCCGGTGGGTTGATAGACACCGTTGTGTTTGGGAGGGTCCGAAGGGGCACTCGGTTCTGGAGGCCCGCCGAGCAAAGTGCTCAAGTATAGTACGAGTGTGGGGGTTTTGGTGCGCCTACTGTTGGATGTGAGCGGGAGTCGTTCCAGGGGGAGGTAAGGTTGTTCGGATATGGGCCTTACGGACGGTGTTGACCACGCTATTTGGACAGGTGCGCGAATGTGGGCGACGAGCCTCAGGTGGAACTCGTTGGAGTAGTTGTTCTGATCTTTGAGATCTGAGAACCAACGACTGTGCTCGTGACGCTCCGAAGGCGTTGGACCGTTGTGGGGTCGATCAGCGTGGGGGCTATAACGGGGGTATCGCCGGCCTTGCGCACTGTGACGGGGACTCTGTGCCCGTGTGCATGGCCATAGTAAGCATGCGACAAGCGCACTGGGGGGAGGAGCGGAAAGTGAGACCGGACCGAATTTTGCAACATTGAAAGCACCACATACTGAGGGTGAGACGTGCTGTAGAGGCCTTGGATCGCTGTGAGTGCGCGGGTTCGATCAGCGTGACTCGTGAATCTGTTGCACAACGGGGTCAGAGGCTACGGCAATAGTAAAACTTGAGGAAGAGCAGCGGGGAGTGGAGAATGAAATTAGCGGACCTTGTGGTGTTCGTGGAAGGCGCGAGACTGGACCTAAGTACATTGATAGCTAGATTTGAGGTTTATAAACTTGAAAGGCAGCGATATCGGTGGGAAGCGAGTGCGCAGAAACAGTTATCGACAGCGTTTGTGGTGGTACGAGGAGACGGGCGAGAGGCGAGTGTTGGAGAGAACACGTGGTTGCTCAAACCCATTGCAGCTGCAGGGAACAGTGTCGAGTAGGACAGTCGGTGGGTGCGTTGCGGTGAGAGACGGAGAGAGAACGTGTCCAAGGCTGGGAGGATGGAAATTTTTGAAATAAATAAATAAAGTTTCAACATGTATAAATTTCAATAGAACTATTGAATAAAATATATAAACGAATAAATAAGACAAGATTATAAGATTACAAGATCCGCCGTTATGTTATCCAGACGGCAGCGTGTCACATTCGGGGTTCAGGCTACGTCGCATACCGGGGCTCTCTGGTTCGAAGGGGTGTCAAGTAGGTGTCAAGTAGAGACCAAGATCGGCTAGCTGAGGTCTGGCCAGGCGCAATCCGGATATTTTATATCGATGCGGCAGTGCCTTAATTTAAATACCGGCCAGCAACTACCTCAGCGTGGCCGGCGACGATGATGTGCCCGTGAGTGGGCGTGAAATGATTGCCTGATCGCTAGGTGTCCCACCTCGCCTCAAGGACCACATGAGAAACATGTTAATTGGAAAAATAAAATGCGGAACATACTGGAGCAACATCCCAGGCCACACCGAAAGAGCGTTCTGCTCCTTCTGTAGGAAAACCACAGGAATTGACACGATAGAAACTGAACAACACTTATGGCTAACATGTGAACACAACGGACAGAGACA
>Ga0307515_10010943_pt1 | contig 17296 bp, 2 predicted proteins | sample 17_EM_MG_FD_194513 | JGI IMG/M metagenome (GOLD analysis project Ga0307515, IMG submission 194513) | Populus trichocarpa ectomycorrhiza microbial communities from riparian zone in the Pacific Northwest, United States - 17_EM | ecosystem: Host-associated > Plants > Roots > Unclassified | place...
TCTGCACAAAGCTCTATACGAAGCTCTGCACGAAGCTCTATACGAAGCTCTATACGAAGCTCTGCACGAAGCTCTGCATAAAGCTCTGCACGAAGCTCTACACGAAGCTCTATACAAAGCTCTGCACGAAGCTTTACACGAAGCTCTGCATAAAGCTTTGCACGAAGCTCTGCACGAGGCTCTGCAGAAGCTCTGCATAAGGCTCTACCTAAAGCTTACCCCCTTCTGCGAAGCAAATCTATACCTACTACCAGTCCTTAATTATTATTTAAAGCTAGCTTATTAGTTTAAGTACTCCAGTTACGATAAGAAGAGGGTAGTGGGAGGGGTACGGCTGCTACGACTTAGGGTCGTCGGGCGCAATAATAAGACAATAAATTGGAATCGGGTAAATCGGGTAACGTAGACTTCTTCGCCAGGTTTGATTTGGTAATTCTGGCTATTAGGAATAGCTTAGGGAGCCATAGAAGCTAAGACAATTTGGCTTAAAGTAGGTGTATATATTACCTCAGCAAGCTTAGACGTGATTCCATTGGTGCGGATTTCAATCAGTCCGCAAGCTGACTAACTACGTTTGTGCGAAACCACTGGAATCACGTCTAAGCCACATTTCCGAGGTTTCTTACGCGTTCCAACAATATCCGCGTTACGGAGATTGCGGAGATTGAAATAACTTAACACCAATATTTTATATTACTTCCCAAAGTTAATTAATTATATAATAGAACCTAGGCTTTTAGAATATATAATTTTTATTACTTAGGCATTTCTAGGTCCCGCGATCATTTTTATTAAAAAAAAAAAAAAGGCGTTATTAGGAATCCCGTAACTATATATAACTTTATTAAATGCTAGCTAATATATATAAAACCCATATAGATCTATAATAGCCACCTTAAAGAACCTATTATAGCCTGGCGGACATATAGCATCCGCGTTGTAGTGTGTAATATAGCTGTAACTACGCCAAAGAAAGGTTACTAAAGGACCATCGCCAGTCACGTAAATGCTCTGCAGAACTGTCGTACGCAGAACCGTCGTACGCAGAGCCGTCGCGCAGAGCCTCCGTACGCAGAGCTTTATGCGGAGCTTCGTGCAGAGCTTCGTGCAGAGCTTCGTGCAGAGCTTCGTACAGAGCCTCCATACGCAGAGCTTTGTGCGGAGCTTCGTACAAAGCTTGGTACAGAGCTTCGTGCAGAGCTTCGTGCAAAGCCTCGTGCAGAGCTTCGTACAGAGCTTCGTGCAAAGCTTGGTGCAGAGCTTCATACTGTTATTTTCACCCGATATTACATCACGTGACTCAGTTGTCGTCAACCTTTTATCTCAACCTCCTACTCAGATAGGATAATCAATCACTCTTCTATATACTTGACATACTGCAATCACACTTGCCTTAACCTGCGCGTTTGATAGGTTATAAGCCCGGATAGCTCAACGCAACTTACGCCTTTTCTATTATCAGTTTCGAGTCAAATACGCCCTCTAGCGTCCTTATACCTCGAGACTTAAATTAGCACGAAAACGCGTTTAAACCTTAACTCCTTTAACGTACATTGCTTGCTCCTTAGCTTTTATAAGCTTAAGCCTCGTTCTTACGAGCTACCAGCCTTATAAGTAACCTACCTCATAAGCTACCTCACGAGTTACCTCACGAGCTACCTTACGAGCTGTCTGCCTTATAAGCTATCCGCTTTACAAGTCTTTAAGCTATAGGGCATCCAATACACCCTAAGAAAAGGCCCATCGATTGCAATAACTTAAAGGACACTTATTAGTGGTTGACTAATACTAAATCGTAACAGCGCTGGGGCGCGTCACCTACCAAACTCTGCTATATTTTGCGGACCCTAACTTATGCCAACCAATCAGGATTTTCCATCCCTGGGATAGAAAATCGCTATTGGCTCGCTTACTACTAGTGCCTTAGCAACCCCTTTATATTTACGTTAACTCCTAACAGCCCTCCTCTTCTTAGTAGCTAATTGGATAACGGCTACACTAAGCCAGATAAGCTATAACTATTGGAAAGTCTTTATCCTTAAAAGAGGATTATCACTACTTTATTCTTATCTCTTAACCTATATACTAATTGCCTCTTTTACTATGTCAGAAACCCCCACTAATGAGAAATATCTTAGTATTGTCCTTAAAGGCTAAAATAACTACCTTTTATAGTCCACCGAAAAACGCTATAAGCTTTATTTAAGAGCGCTCTGGAAGTACATTATAGGCGAAGCAATTGCTCTAGCCGATAACGCCTCTTTAAAAAATAAAGAAAAGTATACTCTTAGGGAATCTTAAGCCTTCTAGTTAATATACGAATTGGTTAGCCTTAAACTCTAATTATATATTAAAAACTAAACGGCGAAGTATGCCTAGGAAATACTTAAGGGACTATATGCAAAAGTTGGCTGGGTCTCTTACTACCTCGGACTTAAGGCGCTTATTAATACATATTTAGGTAACTCCCTTAAAGAATACTACACTAAATATAAAGCTACTACTAAATAGACAAAATAGCTTTTTAAGGAAATACCTTACTTAAATATAACTTATACTAGGCCTACACGAAATAGGATAACGGATACTTAGATAACTGGTATCTTCCTTTATAATTTAGGTGATTGCTATTAAAACTTCCACGACAGCAAAATTACGCCTAGTCGTAAAGAGGATATGCTTTCTACTCTTAATAATCTTATTATAAAACTCCTTGGCCTTAAACTTTATAAGGAAGCTTATTAACTAGTTAACAACAAGCCGTCCGTAATATTACTAGGTGCTTAACTACTCCTAAATCAATCTTATATAGTACCTGTTACTATACCTAATAAAAAATAGTACGACTTTTACAAGTTACCTAATTACTAAACTCGCAACTATAGGGCTATAAAAACACCTACTAGCAAACCTAAGAGTAAAAAAAGGCGCTTTACCTAACTAAAGCAATAATTAACTAACCGACTTCTTAAGCAACTATAAAAGGGTCCTTACGCTTTAAAACATAGTAGATTCTTAACTAAATAGATAGTACTTTAATACCGGAGTAATATACTATACTTATAAGGATTATAAGCTTTTTAAGAACTTTTAAGAATATAGGATTAAAGTTAACTCCGCCACTAGCATCACCTACGCTACTAGGTATAGTAACATTGACGTTATTATATCTCTACTATAGGGCAATAACGTACTTAGACTCCGTAACGTGCTCTATATTTTAAACCTCTTTATTAACCTTATATCTAGCTCTACCTACTAAAGAGATAGAATAACTATTAATACCATAGACTGTTTTCTACGCACTAGGGATAAAATAAAACTAGCGCACTTCTTTATATAGAAAGGACTTTACCGCCTTAATAAACCAAATAATTTACGCACTACTCTCTTACTAATAGGCTTAGATTACAACTCTCGGCGGTAGTATAAGAGACTTAGGTACCTAAACTTTGTAAATATAAGACGTTTAGGACTTCCTGCTAATCTATTTAACTATAAAACCTATGCCATCTTAAAAAGGCATAAATTATTTAATCGCGGTCCTTAATAGCGTGCTATAGCTATAGGCGAACTGGTTTACATTAATATTATCTATTTTACGCTAGTCGGCATTAAAGGCTTTAAGTACACTATTACTTTTACCAATAACTATACCAGATAGATAAAAGTCCGTTTCCTTAGGTTAAAAGAGGCTTACAGCGTTTAAGACGTTATTAAGAACTACATTACCTAGTTAAAAAAGCAACTCAGCCCTCTTAAAAGGGTTTAATCTAATAACGGTAAATTAAATAACTGGCTTATAAAGAACTAGTTTACCTCTTACGGCATTAAGCTAGAATTCTCTTGCGCTAACTTACCTAAATAGAATAAAGTTACGGAGCGTAACTAGCGAACGCTTACTATAAAAGCTCGCTATCTATATATCTATAGTTATCTACCACAAAACCTCTAGCCTAAACTTATTTAAATGGTAGCCTATCTACGTAACCGAAGTCCCTTAGCTCCGCTTTTACATCTCACACTATATAAGAAGTGCTACGGCTTAAAGCCTAGCCTTAACCACCTACGCACTATCGGCTCTATAGTTTACTACTATAAGAAACCTATATAGTCTAATAAGCTAGGACTAAGAGCTAAGAAGTTTACTTTTATTAGTTTTAAAGGGAACTCTATCTACTAAGTATGGGACTCTTAGTCTTAGTAGGTATATAGAGTTAAGGACATTACTATTTTTAAAACTATTAAAGCTTAAGATATTCCGTTCTAGGGGGAGAATAAGCAATAGGGGGAGTACAATACTGATCCGCAGGGGGAGAATTATTAGTTTGCGTCTCATCCTCGTCCTATATTAACATTACCACTTCCTTAAGAACTATATAAAGAATCTACGTCACAGGATCTAAAACCTACAACTTAGAATCTAATTTCAGAACCACCTCTATAATAATCCGGCCGTAAAACTTACGCTAGTTAAGCTCTTTAAGAATTTATTAAAAGCGAAGCTCTCCTTAATAAAATCCTTTTAAACTACGTTGCTATTAACTTACTTAGCTCTGCTAAGTATAATTACTTTAAGATCTATAAGGGTTACGTTTAGCAACCTGACCGAATTCTCCTTAATACGTTGTCTATACACAATCCCCTTAAGCCAGCAACCTTAAAAGAAGCTCTTAGCGGCCTATACGTAAAACAGTAGCTAGAAGCTATATAGGATAAACTTAAGTCTCTCCTATAAAACAAAACCTGGCGCTTTATCCAATGCTTATTAGTAAACTCTTTATATAAAGTCCTTAAAGGCAAATAGGTATTTAAGATTAAGCGTAGGCTAAAAGGGGAAATACTTAGGTATAAAGTACGCTAGGTTATTAAAGGCTACGAACAGTAGTATAGTATTAATTACAATTAAACCTTCGCCGCAGTGGTTAAGCCAATGGCCTTCCGCACGCTATTCGCCCTAGCTGCTTATTATAATCTTAAAATTAATTAAATAGACGTTAAAACGGCATTTCTTAATAGTTAAATTATTAAGGATGTATATGTTAAACACCCTTACGGCTTTAGCAAATCTAGAGAAGTCTACCGCCTCCTTAAAGGTCTTTACGGTCTTAAGCAGTTACCTTATATATAGTATAAAGTTATTTATAACTTTCTTATAAGCCTTGGCTTCTAGAAGCTTTAAGCCGACCACAGCGTTTTTATAACTAAGAACTCCCCTTTTACCTCTATAAACGGCCTCATTGTATTAGTTTACGTAGATAATATTAAAATTATCGGCAGCAGAGTTACTGTTAACTCTCTTAAACAGCAACTTTATAGCAAATTTAAGATAACAAATCTTGGCCCTATTAGCTACTACTTTAGTATAACCATTACTTGCAATTGTAAGCTAAAGACTATTATAATCTAGCAACGTAGCTACCTTAAACGCGTACTCCAGACCTTTTACTACTAGGATAATAAGCATAATAAACCCTTATTAAATCCGGTAAAGACTCCTATAGATAAGAAAGATTAATATCTTAAACTATTTAACGGCTAGGCCTTAAAGGACGACATTAAGACCTATTAATTGCAGGTCGGTTCCCTTATATACGCAATAACCGAGACCTAACTAAATCTTACTTTCGCAGTTTTATAAGTTAGCCAGTTTAGCCATAATCCGGGACCTTAGCATTTTACTACAATTAAATGGATATTCTAATATATTGCAGGAACTCTAAACTACGGAATAAACTACAGCGGCAACTACTAAGATTTAACGCTTGTCGGCTACTTAGATATAAGCTATAGTGATAATATTATAAATTAACGCTTATCCTCCAGATATATCTTTATGCTTAGCGGTAGACTAATTACCTAGAGCTCTAAGCGCTAGATAACTATTGCCCTATTAACTACTAAATCTAAATATATAGGCCTAATATAAGCAGCAAAAGAAGCCTTATAGCTAAAGTTGCTACTTACTAAGTTATAATAAATTAACCAACCTTATATAAACGTTAAGGTATGGAAAAACAACTTAGCAGCGGACTTAGTCCTTAACTGTAAGGGATATTATTGCGGTTACCTTAGGTTGCCCTTAGGACAACCCCCGGACGCCCCTCGGATGGTCGCCGGTTACGTGCTAAAGGTATATACCCGTAGTATATAGTCTTCACAATCCTAGAGGCCTTACCTCCTTAAGGATTCGTCTTTTTTACTAATCTATCCTGTTCTAATCATGTCCTTATAGCCCCCTATCTATAAAATCCCCTTACATTTAAATCCTTCCTACTCTTTTTTAGAAGGGCAGTCGGCTTTAAGGACCAGATTATTTATTTATATCTTTTGTTTATAACTACTATCCTCCCTTAAAATCTCGCGATAACCTAAATGGAAACTCCACGGATACCTTATAGAAAGCCGTCGCGTAAAGGCAGGAAGGTCCCTCTAATAGTAAGAGATTGTGATAATATAACCCTCTGGGCAAGACGGCTAAATAAGCCCTAATACCCAGATGCTCTAGGAGCTCAAAGACTCTCGCACACCTACGGTCACCGCTAAGGAAAACGCAGACACCCTTTATAATGGTTATAACGCTGCCAGAAAGCAACTAAAACCCCTCCGGCCCTACCTAGGCTAATTAGAAGATTAAGCGCCAAAGGCGACTCTAAGATCTTCCCCTAAGCCAGAAATGCTAGAGGAATACACTAATACGTCTAACTAGGGAACTAACCGGAACCCTCCCGGAAGACCACCAGCCTATAATTAGCATAGTAGCAGTATATAGACTGCTTATAAGCTAAGCAAGCTTACCCCTTTAGGTAATCTAAGCTAATCACTAACTTAAGACCCAAGCCTTATTGGGAAGCCTATACTAGCTACTAGTACTAACACTACCTTTATAGCAGGAGCCTCCCTAGGCCCAAGTTTAGAAGGTTAAGAGCCCTATACTAATCTCCTTTAAAATAGATATTAGGAAGCTATTGCAAAGCTCTTAGAAGCTATATAGAAGGAAGCCACTAATAAATATATCAGAACCCTTTAAGGGCAAATTTAGATCTAGTAGGGTCTAATCTAAGCTAGGTAAATTCTTTTACAACTTAGTTAAGGCTAAGGGCTTCCCGGGAGCTACCTAGTACCTACCTAAAAAGGTATAGAAGACTTAGAGAGTTATCTACACTATAAATAGAAAAAGGATATAGACTGACTAGTTAAGGCCTTTAGCAGTCTAGAACTCCGCTATAGGCCTAACGCCTAGCAGTTAGACAATTGGGTTTATAAAATAGACAACTTCTTTAAGATACTGATAATACAAAATAATACTAAAGAGCGTATACGCTGAATTATTAGCAAGATTAAAGACTAATTACTAAACCAGATTACACTTAATTAGCTTAATAAAGAGTAAATTACTATATAGCTATAGCTGTAAACCTTCCTAAAGAAATAGACTTAAGATTCGCATATTATACAATATAATAATATAGAGCTATTCTAGAATAGGACACAGCTAGACCGCTATAACTTTCGCTAGTTTATAAACTTTATAGAAACCTATACTTAGTAGATAAATCCAAAGCCCTTTAAAAACAAGGACGGTAGTATCCATAAAAAAGAGAAGATTAGGTTTATCTAGGCTAGAATTAAGCTAGTAATTTGTGACAAAATAAAGCGCGTGGGAGCCCTATCGCGGATTTCGAACGAGCAGTTCTAAACGCTAAAAATATAGTAAGGAACTAGACCTCTTCTAATAGGAAGCTAAAGGGTTACTAAAAGTGCAGGCACTTTAGTAGTAACGTAGGGTAGACCTAATCTTTAAAGAAGCCGTTCTTAAAGAGAACTTTAAAAGGGTTAAAGTTAGGAACCTTAAATAACGGGAAAAACTCCTAGGGTTAACCCGACACCTATCCGGCACCTTTATAGGAATACTCTAAAAAGTTAAGAGAAAACTCTAAAGGTAGATCCTATTAGAAAAATAAGTAAAGTAATAACCGCACTAACGATCTAAAAAAAGAAAAGCCCTAGTTATAGACCTCTCCTAGCTATAACTAGGGCAAGATATAGAAGGAGAGACTCTCCGTATTGCTATTAAGCTAGAAATAATACTCCCTATAGGTGAGGTATAACAGTTCTAAGTACTATATAATAGCGGCGCCGAAATTAATCTTATATAATATAATTTAGTAAAAGAGTATAAACTTATCCTATCGCAAAGGTGGCGAAAACCTATTATAGGCTTCCTAGATAAGTATTGGATTAAGCTATATAGTACCTATAAGCTTATAGTATTAGTGGCCAATATATATAACCGCACCAAGGTAGTTAGCCCGCAACCCTTCTAGGCGGCTAACTTTATAGGTTACGACTTTATCCTTAGATACCCTTAGCTAGCGGAAGCAGATCCTAAGATACGCTTTAAGACTAAAGCCTTTAAATAGTAGAATAATAAAGATTTGGAAGGGCGTATATTACTAATAAGCCTAAAGGACATCCTAGAGAATATAGCCCTAGGCGAAATAGTATACGCTCTATACCTAAAGGAGTATTAGATCTAACCCCTATTTAATAGTAAGATAGGTATAAAGCCTAGTATAGGTAATAACCCCTCTATAACGGAGACCCTATAGGGAACTACTAAATAGGTCGCGAAGACATTATAGGGAGGCAGTAATTTTAAGGATCTTATAAGATACTTTAACCGTTACGGGTTACTATAGCTTAAGCAATATACGGAGAGTATGCTACGGTACCTTAAGCGCTGCGTTAAGGATTTCCCTACCCTTTACTAGCTACTATATAAAATGGTATAATGTACGGTGGTAACTATATATAAGTAACCACTATAGCGCATAACGCTGCCCGTAAGTATTCTAAGGGAGCTCCGGGACCTACCTAATAATAACGCAGAGGATAAACATAACCCCAATTTATTAAATATTCTAGTAGGCCTAAGGGATTTACTAAAGGTATTTTCGGGTAGGAGAGCTAAAGTCCTACCATAGAACTCGGAGTACGATTATATAATTAATTTAAAAGAAGGTAAATAACCGCCAAACCTTCCTATCTATAACCTCTCGCGTAAAGAGCTTAAGATCCTACGGGAGTACCTTAATAGGTCACTAGAAAAGGGGTAGATCTAGCCTAGTAAGTTGCCGTTAGGCGCACCAATCCTCTTTATTCTAAAACTAGATAGAACTATAAGGCTATATATAGATTATCGCGGTCTTAATAAGATTATAATTAAGAACCGTTACCCACTACTACTAGTTAGTAAAATGCTAGATTAACTATCTAGGGCGAAAATTTTTATAAAGCTAGATTTATGAGACGCCTACTATAGGCTCCGTATTAAAGAAGGGGATAAGTAAAAGACCGCTTTTAAGACCTAATACGGCCACTTTAAGTATCTAGTAATGCCTTTCGGGCTAGCCAATGCGCCTATAACATTCCAATTGTATATTTATAGAGCTTTAGGGGGACTAGTTAACTGCATATACGTCGTCTATTTAAATAACATCTTGATTTACTTAAAAGATAAGGATTAATATAAGTAATATATCCACGAAATACTAGAACGTTTAGATAATTAGGGCCTCTACGCCAAGGCGTTAAAGTATATCTTTAACACTAAGCAGGTTAAGTTCCTAGGTTATATCATAACGCCTATAGGTGTAGTTATGGACCTAGTATAGGTATAAATAATCTAGAAGTGGCCAGAGCTAGAGAGCTATTAGAATGTTTAAGTGTTCCTAGGCTTTGCTAATTTCTATAGGCGCTTTATCTATAACTACTTAGATATCGCCTAATACCTATTTAACTATATTATAGAAGCTTCCCAAGACCTAACCTAAAAAGCAAAAAGCTTAAAGGCGGTAAGGAAAAAAACTAAAAAGGGACTAACTAAATAGTATAAGCCATAGTTATGGCCCGGAAAGGTTTAGGAGGCCTTTTAGAAACTTTACGTAAGGTTTATAAAAGCTCTATTACTACGGCATTTCAACCTAAATTAGCCATTAATAATAATCACTAATATATTAAACTTTACCCTTACCGGTATCCTACTATAACCTAATAGGCATCCGGACGCTACCCAGCTCCATTAAAGACTAGTAGCATTTTATAATAGAAAATTCTAGGGACCTAAAGTTAGGTATTATACCCACGACAAGAAACTACTGGCTATAGTTAACTGCTTTAAATAGTAGCGACACTACCTTAAGCACGCGAGCTATACCACTTATATACTCTCAGATCACTATAATCTACGCTACTTTATAACTATAAAGAAGCTTATACCTCAACAAGCCAGATAGGTAAAGGAGCTTACGCGATTTAATTTTAAGATTAAATACAAGCTAGGGGAAAACAACCTTACTAATAGACTATCACGACGGCCAGACTATACCAAAGGCTTCAAAACGGGAGAAGGAAAACAGATAATAGATATTCTACTCCCTACATTACAGAACAAGCTCTAGGTGTAGAATACTCGAGCACCCACAGCTCTATACACCAAGTCTTAGGCAGTATAAGCCCCATTAATTTCCACTAACATTCTGGCTAGTACCCAGTCCGTTGCTAATAAGGGTCCAAATATACCTAGACAGGACATCCCTAATACATTCTTAGAACCTAGTAATACACCATCCCTAATTACTAAGCTATCCCCTTAAACTAATAGCGAAGCTATAGAGCAATTAGAACTTAGAGCCCTATAATAACCAAAAAACTTTAACCTTATAGCGGCCTTCCTAATATACGCGTATTAAAGAGTTATAAGATCTATAGTACCATTTAGTCTTATACTTAGAGTAGTATAAAACAAAATAGCTTTTACCTAAAAACTATCTAAAAGGTTAACGGACCTTATCTATAAGGTATAACGGAGGGACACTTCCTATACTATCCTTAATACGGAAGTAAACCGGAAATATAACAGAAAGGAAGCTGCTAGGCGCTACTATTGGGGGCTAGACCCAATAGGCCTACTATATAAAGGTAGGAAGGTTTAGGTGCCATAAAAAGCAAATCTACGATAGAAGATTCTTATAAAGAATCACGATAATCCTCTAGGCGGCCACTATAGTTAAGTAAAGACAGTGGAATTACTTTAATGTAAATACTATTGGCTAAGGCTTAATTAGGAAGTAAAGGAGTATATTAGCTATTATAAGAAGTGTTAAGTATATAAGATCCGCAGGCATAAGCTATAGGGTCTACTTAAATCAGTTCCCCCCGCTAGTAAGCTATAGTAATATTACGCTATAGACTTTATTACGGATCTCCCGCCATCTAAAGATAGCCAAGGACAAACATACGATTCGGTCCTTATACTTATTAATAGGCTTTTAAAGTACGTCTAATATCTTCCCATTAATAAGACGATTAACATATAAGAGCTCACCAACCTAATTAAGGAGAAATGCTTTCTTAAAGTAGATTAGCCGCACTCCATTATCACTAATAGGGGCAGCGTCTTTACAAGTTAGTACTAGTCGGATTTATACTTCTATTTAAAGATAGACCACTATTATAGTACAGCTTTCCACCTACAGACAGATAGGCAAACGGAACGCTAGAACTAGAAACTAAAGTCTTACCTATAGATGTATTTAAACTACTAGCAAAACAACTAATATAAGCTACTTCCGTACACGGAGTACGCTTATAATTTAAAGTAATATATATTGTATAAGTATACACTAATCCAAATTGCCTATAGCGTCCAACTATTTAGGTTTAATAGTATACCTAATAATTACTAGCTAAGGCCGCATAATCAGTTATAGGATCCTACTAGGAAGTTTAAGGACATCTACTAAAGAGTATAAGGATACCTTTAGGAATGGGAGGAGTAATAGAAGTATATAAAGTAGAGCCTACAAGATACCTAAGAATAGCAGAGACTTTAGTATAACCATAAGCACTAAGATAAGCATTTCGGAGTAGGCAATAAGGTTCTATTACGTTTAACAAATATTAAAACCCGTTAACTATTAAAGAAGCTTAATGCAAGATACCTAGGTCCCTTCCAAGTCAAGGAACGAATTAGTAAGCTAGCCTATTGTCTCTAGCTACCCCTATCTATAGCCCATATATATCCAGTGTTTCACATAAACCTACTAAAGCTATAGCATAGACTACCGCCGGAAAAAAACTTCCGTCTAGGCCCAATTAAACACCCTAAGGTAGTAGGCGAGCGGTATAAGGTTAAAGCTATACTACGCTATAAGTCTATCAAGAATAAGCTTTAATTTAAAGTTAAATAGCTAGGCTAGCCCGCTAAGGACTCTACATAGGAACCAGAGGATTACCTTAATTATTACAAAGATATTCTAAAAGAATATTAGGACTAAGGTCTACAATCTACAAGTCACAAAAAGCGCTCTAACACTACGGTATCATCGCGACCTATGAAGAAAGCTCGCAAAAAGAGTAAATAGGTTAAATCGGATAGGGAACAGACAAGCTCCAGAAACCATAAGAATTAGGGCTATAGCCTAAGGCAGGACTAGTCCTTAGCCTTTTTATATATATAGCATAGAATTAATAGGGCATTTTACTAAAATTGCATACTCATTAATTGATCTATACTAGGAACACTGTTCCTAGGGCTTCTAAGCCCTTCCTAAAAGCCTTCTAAGGCCTTCCTAAGCACCTAATCAAGGTCCTTAATTACTACTATATACAAGAACGAATCCTAAAAGTCTAAACTATAAATGCCCAATCTGAAAAGCCACTACGCCTCATTATTATTAGGAGTAGGATTAGTATCTATTGGGCTACTAAGTAATAGCTAACGAGAATAGGATCCAGATGCCTTAGTAGGCGTACGAGTAGGTATAAAAATAGGGGTAGGACGATAAGGTATAGCTAGAGCAGAGACTCTTAAACGCTTAACACCAATATTAGGTCCAAACCAATACCAATAAAGCTCTTACGGCGTAAGCTTATAGTTAATAAAGACACGCTTAAGCCCAGAATAAACAGAGATATTAGCTGGCTGGCATAGTCCAGAACCACCGAGACCTTATTACGGCAACTGTTAGTTACCTATCCGGTAGGTATCCGAAGGGTAACCTACCTAATAACGCATCATATTATACTCTTTCGAAACTTAACGCGTATACGCGAACTCCTTCCTATAGTAGACAGCAACCTTCTTCTCATTACCCCCATCCTTTACCCTATCCTTAGTATACCAACCTTACTCTCGCATTAGGCGTTACTAGCTAGCTTGCTGGGAATTATAGGCAGTATAGATAGCCGTGGCATAGTCTCGAATTTGGCTAAGTTATTTAGCATTTACGCTAGAATAAGAGAGAGCCCAGGCGATATAGTAGTCAAGGATATTAAAGGAACATTGCTACTTAGGCCTAGGCTATTAAAGCTTAAAGTTAGTAATAGAAATCTATTAAGAATAGAAAAGCTTACCTTAACGCAACTACCGCTCTTAGTACGCATGCATTAATTACAAGGACTAAAGGTATTAGATCTAACGCAGTGCGTCTTATTACAAGCCTCCAGAATCCTATTATTAGATTTCTAGTCTTTTAAAGACATATAGGTAAAATCATTTAGGTAGGACCAGCACCAGTTACGGGTTAGCGGAGGTTGGGGTTCTATATATAAAGGCAGGGCTAGGATACGCTGTGGAATTTGCTTAAAAGAGCAGTCAGCAGAAAAATAAAGAGGCATATTAAATTATTAATGGAAAAAAAGAAAATCTTAATAATATATTAAAGATACGTCTAAAATTAGACAAAGGTTAATAATAGGAAAGTAAGGTATTAAGGAAAAGGAGCAGCTCAATAAGTAAAGGTGTCCTTATACTTTACCGTCCAATACCCTTTTAGTAAATAGCCGCAACCTTGCCAATATAACTCCGTTACAATAGCGCTATTCAGAAGAAAGGAAACACGCGTATAAGTTATTTAACCATCACTTCCTTATAAAAACTAACTACGCGGCTAGGGGAAGGCAATTAAGACGTTAAATCAAAGACACATATAGGTTAAATTAGACCTAAAACGATACTATAGTATCAAAGAACAACGTCATAGACGTTCTTAACAATCGCATAATAGCTACAATTACTATCGCGAAATGTCCCTATTTGCTAGGCAGTAGAGCTACGCCAAATATACAGCATAGGACCACCAGATTTAAAAGCATATATACCAAATCTTAAGAGACAAGTCTCTTTAACTAACTAATCGATACCTTAACCGCATCTAATAGCCTAAGGGCAAATGTAGGAGTAATGCATTAGTAACGCAGAGAATCATAAGAAAAGGATTATAAGAAAGGATTATAGACCATATCTTAGCAGTTAAAGACAATAGCAAGCTAAGGCCCTATACGTTAAGCTATATACTAAATAGTTCTACGGAACTATATCAGGAACACCAAATTGCCTATAATACTTATAATTAATTATAGACCGGCATAAAGGCTTAGATATAAAGTTGCATAAAAATCCTTAAGTTAGCCTAGGTAGTTACCGGTAGGCTTCCGGTAGGCTTCTAGTGGGTTTCCGGCAATCCTCGCGTCTTTTTTCCAGTCACGTTTTTCCCTTATTAAGGTTTTTCAGGAGTTTAAAGCAGGGGTTAGATAGATAGATGATATATAGCGGCATACTAACACCTCTCTAATATCTCTCCGAACCCCTTCCGGGACGAGCCCTTATAATCTCCCTACTGTAAGGTAATGGCGATCAGGGGCCGACTGTAAGAGGGGGGGGGGCAATGTAAGGGATATTATTGCGGTCACCTTGGGTTGCCCTTAGGACAACCCCCGGACGCCCCTCGGATAGTCACTAGTCACGTGCCAGAGGCACGTGCCCGTAGTATATAGTCTCCACAATCCCAGAGGCCTTACCTCCTTAAGGATTCGTCTCTCTTACCAATCTATCCTGTTCCAATCGTGTCCTTATAGCCCCCTATCTACAAGATCCCCTTACATTAACGCCACTAAATCTATTACGATTTACAGCGATAATAAGTCTTTAATAGCATTGGCTTAGAACCCTAAATTCCACTAGTATACTAAGCATATTAATATCTAACACTACTTTATACGCAATAAAGTCACTATTAAATATATTAAACTTACTTTCGTTAACACCAGGGATATAGTAGCTGACGCCCTTACTAAGCCCCTTAGTCTAATTAAGTTTGACCAATTTCTTACCTTAATAGGCCTTTGTTCTACCAAAGGACAACGCGGAAAAAGCATTTTAGGGTAACGTTAGAATAAGAATGTGGCAGACGGAGCAGCTTAAGCATTTAGCCTTTATGCCTTACCTACTGCAATTAGCCTTAGGGCTCTGCAACAGATAAGGAAAATTAGGTTAGGCAAGGGGTAATTCTAAAACTTATATTTACAGCTTTTAATTTTAATAAGTTCTACGTTTAAATAGGTCAATAAACAGCTTCTAGCCTCACTAAACGCCTTACCTACTGCGACTAGCTTCTATGCTTCGTAACGGATAAGGGGACTATATGTTACGGAAGTGGGCACGAGCTGGAATACAATGTACTAAACAGGGTAGTAATTAAAGAAGGCTACGTACGCGTAACTATGCGTGGTTGATATAAAGACATTTAGATACAGAACAGAACAGAACAGGTTAGGTACGGGTATAAATAGGGGTTGTAGAGGAACGTGCGTAGGTGTCTCGGGACGAACGTAAGCACGGGTTAAGAACGTCAAAACGCGCAGAGACGTGAGAGCGTGTGAGTCCCGTGACAGTACCCCCCCCTTACTTCCGAGCTCCTGCGAGGCGTATCGTGTATACCAAAAAAAAACCCAATACAGGAAAAAAAATTCGTTAGCCCTTCTCCACCCTTCTACGTCCTCCGTTACACAGGTTTCTCCAGTTTGGTCCTTCCATATTTAATTATTAGGCCACTAACTTATCAGGCCTAAAGCATAGCCTAGCTTCTATTACCAGCTACACTCCTATCCTTGCCGCTTGGAGACGCATTACTAAAGCTCGTACAGTCCCTTTCTCGCTTCTAGCAGCTCTACGGCCTTCCCTTCCTATACTCTAGGTCCCCCTAAAAAATTACCCCAATTTTTGGTCCAAAATAGGCGTTTTAGGCAGTATTTATCGTCCTAAACGGCAGTATAGTACGGTTAGTACGGTGTTCGTAGTTGTGGTAAGGCATATTCTTAGCAGGTTCTTATCAGTGCGGTGCAGTATTCATATCGTAGGCAGGTTCTTGTCGGTGGCAGTACAGTGCCAGCGCAGGTTCCGTAGGCATATCGGCACGGGATCTTATCAGATTCGGGTAGCAGTATGGTGCCAGCGACGTGTTCGGGTTCCGTAGGCGAATCGGCACAGAGCTTATCAGTTCATGTGGTAGCAGTACGGTGCCAGCAACGGGTCGTCTCATAGGCATATCGGCACGAGGCTTGTCGGTTCGGGTAGGTAGCAGTACAATGCCAGCAACAGGTTCGGGGGTCTAGGGAGCAAGGCTCTACCTAGTCGTGTTCGGCTCATAGGCATATCGGCACGAGGCTTGTCGGTTCAGGTAGCAGTACAATACAAGCGACGGGTCGTAGGCGTATCGGCACGACGGGTTATCGGGGTCGTTTCGCAGGCGTATCGGCGCAAGGTCTTGTCGGTACGTAGGGCAGTGCGTGCAGGTTAGTAGGACAGTAGTAAGATACCAGCTTCCGTGTTCGTGTTCGTCATGTAGTAGGATGCGAGCCATTAGGTCAAACCAAGGGGCAGTAACGTACCTATTCGTAATCGGTAGCAGTAGGGTGCAAGCCATCGAGGTCACAGGCGTATCGGCGTAGTGTCTTGTCGTCGGGTCCGTATGCAAATCGGCACGGAATCTTGTCGTACCAGTTCAGAACCCCAGCGTCCTAGTCTACCCGCAGCCAGCAGCTCCTGTATCTACCCCGTAGGCGTAGAAAGGCATGCTCCGCGACCAGTAGCCCACAGGCCCGCCAGGTATAGAAAAGGGATCCAAATGTAGTGTCACGGAAGTGGGCACAAGCTGGAATACAATGTACTAAACAGGGTAGTAATTAAAGAAGGCTACGTACGCGTAACTATGCGTGGTTAATACAAAGACATTTGGATGCAGAACAGAACAGAACAGGTCAGGTACGGGTATAAATAGAGGTTGTAGGGGAACGTGCGTAGGTGTCTCGGGACGAACGTAAGCACGGGTCAAGAACGTCAAAACGCGCAGAGACGTGAGAGCGTGTGAGTCCCGTGACACTATATTACAATCATACTAGGTATATAGGGAGTTTTAATAGGCAATATAGTAGATGCAATACCGTTTAAGGG
>Ga0307515_10010944_pt1 | contig 17295 bp, 12 predicted proteins | sample 17_EM_MG_FD_194513 | JGI IMG/M metagenome (GOLD analysis project Ga0307515, IMG submission 194513) | Populus trichocarpa ectomycorrhiza microbial communities from riparian zone in the Pacific Northwest, United States - 17_EM | ecosystem: Host-associated > Plants > Roots > Unclassified | place...
ATGGATGGCTTGGAATCAAAAGTTTGGAGATAATTTTTTTTCTTCAAATGCTCCACAACTGAATCTAAATGAATTTGTAAGAAATATATATTTCTAGCAACTACTTTTGTCCAAAGGAACATACTAGCCAAGCATTGATTGATAGGTGAAAAGGTTGTTGAGGTCGTTTTCTAACCGAAAATATATATTTTTTCAATTCTAGCTTTCTATTTTTTCTGTTTTTCTCGAAAAACTGAATTGTGACATCATCACTGAATACACATTTTATTTTTGTTTTCTATTTTCTATTTTTCTCTGGTCTATTATTCGCTTTGAATTTTAGTGAGTTTTATCATCAATAAAAAATATAGATGGTTAGTATACGGAAAAAAAAAAGATTTGGATCACCGTGTCCGCTGTATCAAACTATCAATTGAAAAATTGAGAGAGTGTCATTGTACGTGTCTGAAAGAGAGGGGCACGCGTCTCACACGAGTGAAGTGGCGTGCGCGTGCCGACTCCACTTTCTATACAGCCCGCACATGTAAGATCATTCTAGAAAGAGAGAGCGCGTTAAATTGGCATGCCGCCTCAGTTGAACTTGAAAGGTCAAGCAAACAGGAAAAAGAAAGAAAGAAGCAGCTAGTTGAGGCGAGGCGGGGAGAAGAAGCTACTACCAATCGGAAAGCGATTCATTCTCTCTGATCTTAATATTTCTCAAGGTACGGATTCAGCGATTCATTTTTCTTTCATTTCTAGGGCTTAGGTTTTGGTCTTGGTTGTTTTATCTTTCCCCATGATCTTTTCCCTTCTCTATTTTTCTTTTATTTGCTAGTTGAACCCATTTGTTTGATCTTGCAAATCTAGTATTATTTGTTCTTTTTGTCGAATTTCTATGATCCAGGGTTCTTACAGCCGATAAAAATGTTAGCTGTCGATCTTGATTACTTAGTTTCTAAAGATTCATGTAGGTTGATGATGAACAATTAATTTAGGCTTCTGAGGTAGTCCCCTGTTGAACAGTCATTTCCTTTGCAGAAAAGTGAACATATGTGTGTAAAAGGGGAAAAGGAGCAGACTGGGTATATGGGAAATAAACTATTGAGCGGACTGGGTGAATGGGAAATGAACTATCGATGGTTGTTTTAACTTGGCCCAGGAATGTATCGTTCTGGCTTCAGCATTTAGTTTTAAGTAATCTATGATGATAGCATTCTTTGCTCCATTTGTAATGGCTATAACCATCACATTTCAGTTTCAAATGTGGTTTTCTTTCTTTTTTATTTAATTTAAATGGATAGGGATCATTAGAACACTTCTTTAATAACTACAATATACAATAATTGGTTTCATTGCTGTAATTTTCTTGATTCGGTCAGAAATGTATTGAAATCTGTTGAAGGTTTATGTTCTTGTGTGTACATGTGTATTTGTGCTCAGGAAATGTCTTTCCATGAAAAAAAGAAATAACTACGTATTGCTAGGATCACTTTTTTTGAATGTTTAAAAATTTGAAACTCTCCCATTCTCTTTCTGCAATTTGAGTCTTAAGTCTGCTTCTAAAGTTTAGTTTTCTGTTACTGATTTAGTTGTTTTTTGGTAACCATGTAGACTTGCTTTTCTTACTGTTGTGGAGAGCTAATAGCTCTGGGTTTGAAGGAGGCATTCCTTTTCTGCGCATAAGGTAAGAAAGTTCAATCAAATTTGCCTGATGGTATACATTGTTTTGGGTTATTATCTTTCATAATTCTTAATATATATTGCTTGTTTCTAAGCACCAATAATCTGCTAACAGCGTATTTTTTTTTTCTTGAACATGCATTAATTATTGGTCCTTTTCTACAAACATTCAGTTCATATGCTTTTAGTTCTTAACAATTGCATGGGTAACTACAAATTGTTATAATCGCTGTTTCATTGTTTACAGTCTTGTAGCAGCCCTGTACTGAAAACAAAAACAGTCCCATTTGCTTTTCTGGCCATCGCGTTTTCCTTTTAAGCTTATGTTGGTGATGGAAGAACTAACATTGTTTTTTCTCTTCTTTGAGATGTACTTCTGGTCATCATCGTACCGGGATGCAGATATTGAATTGGTTTTTATATATAAATGGACTGCAAGAAGTTCATGCAGTTGGTTGAGGAAAAAAAGAAGAGAGCTTTGGAAAGGAAAGAAGCCCCTTTGAAATGGGAGCAGAAGTTAGAAGCTGCTGTAAAGGCGAAGGCTGATGCTGAAGCCAAAGTTAGGAAGCAAAAGGCTGCAAAGCATAAAAGAAGATCTGTATCAAACTCGGATACTGATAGCGATAGTGACATCAGTGATGGGAGAAAGAGTAGGAAGAGAACTCACAAGAAGCACCGGAAGCACTTCCACTCCGATTCAGGTGAGAATGAGAAGAGGAGGGAAAAGAAACCCAAGCACAAGTCAAGGAGACAGTCCTTAGTGTCAAGTGATGAATTCCAGTCTGATTCCGAAGAAGAGAGGAGAAAGAGAAAACATAGAAGACACAGACATCATCGCAATTCAAGATCAGATTCTAGTGATAATGATTCTTCAAGCCATGATGATGAAGCTGTCAAGAGGAGAAGCCGATCAAAGCATCACAAACGACGACGGCAATCAGAATCCAGTGCTTCAGATTCTTCAAGCGATGAAGACAATGGTGCTATCAGGAGGAGAGGTCATTCAAAGCACCACAAATGCCACCATCGCCGGTCTGAGTCATATGATTCAGGTTCCTCAGGCGATGAACACAGGACTAGTCATGCAAAGCATAATAAGCGTCGTCAAAGATCACACAGCATGGATTCAAGGTCGTCGGATTCTGATGGGCTTGGGCATGACAGAAGGAGCAGATCTTTAGGAAAGTCATCAGATGACAATGTTGAAGAAGCAGACAAACTATCAAGGCACAAGAAATCTGGTCATCATCGACACAACCATGACAAGCACAAACACCATCACTCTGATGATGAGAAAAATCACCATTTGCACCGAAAAGATGAAGATCATTCTCACCAGCATGCGGAAGAGAACAATGGAAATCATGCAGGGCAAGCAGATACAATGGTGGTCTAGAACAATTTTAATGTTCATAGTGTTCAGAATGCCTAGATCATTTTCTGCCAAAAATCCGTTTTTTTTTTTTTTTGTTCAATTTGGAGGAGCACGAAACTTAATCGTGGATAAAAACTTGCTGTAATTTGCACTGAAATTGTTGGACGCCTGCAACTGCCATTTTTTTTCCTTATATTTAACACAATTCAAATTATCTGATCAACAATTCGCGGGCCGGTCTTTCATGCTTCGTCTTTGCCGTGTGTAAATCTTGCTTTGCACTAGCCCGTTAGGCAGCGTCATATTTTCAGGTTTTGTGACGTATGATTCTAGAGGGCCGTTGTGTACAATCTTTTAGGTTTCCAAAGATGGACGCCAAATCGTCTTCGGTTTTCAGTCTCCCATATTACTCTCATCAGCAACTTGTGATAACAATTACATAGTAAAATTGACTGTCCATTAACTAGTTTCAGATAACTTGTTTCTTTTCCTTGAGATCAATTTGTGCATCGTACTGTTTAATTCATCTCGGAACACAACCATATGGTGAATGAAGACTATAAAGTGTGTATGCTTGGAATGGCTTTCCATCCAGCACAGGATGTATTGCAGGTAAGGTTTGTCATTTGTATTCCAATACATAATTGCTAAGAGAATCCAGTCCTTGATGCTCGCAGGCTTCAGGTATCCAGTTCAACTGAAGCATCAGTATGACGCCCATAGGCAAAAAGCAGAAACGGGGTTCATTTGCTTGGCAGATGATCAAGACACCTGAGGAAAACCAAGACTACTGCTCAAGAATTCATCTATGAGATATAGTAAAATATGGGAATGGGTAACTTGGCATCCCTCGTAACGAAGTTGATATTGTAAATCTTTACCATATACAGGAAAATTTCTCCAGTACACTGATCTTAAAAAGACAAGTTCCTGGAGTGTATTTGCTTATAAAATTCCCGATCTTTGGAACTGGAAAATAATTGTACAGGCGGCAGTTTCATAAAAACTCACATCAAAAAGTCCTAATCTGGATCATTCAAGATGACTCGGGATTCTGTCATAAAAATATAAAGGGTTTAAAAACAAGAGGTGTGGATCCTGTAACTTATCTGCTAGCAGTTACAATTTGTCAATTTCAACAAACAATGAAGACGCTCAAAATTCCAAAATTGGTTTTATTAGCTGAGTGGCACATTTTATCCTCAGCAGTGGGAATAAAGAATCACTATCAATTGTTGCTCCAAAATAAATACAACAGGATGAGCCTCGTCTATAATTTTCAGAAGTTCTTCAGAATTTTCTCACTTGAGACTCCATCTGATACAAGAATTGATGTTATTTCCTGCAAAGTGCAATCAACATTAATGTTATTACTCGCGTAAATCTAGACAATAATGACACTAAAAATGGGATTGACGTTGCATTCACTAGATAAACAAACCACTAGACAACATCAAATTATGCACATCAACAGCATTACTATGTCATTTGAATTAGTGTAGAATGGATATCTCCTCAACAGAACAGTTTGCTTACAATAATAGAAGAAAAAAATTCCCAACTCACCAACAATTACTAGTTTTGCAAGAATAGTATTTCCAGAGGCAATAATCCAAACCCTCATCAAACCCATAGCCATTTATGCAAAATCAATATGCACAATATATTCTTATTGTGACAGAATGATTCTCAAAAAGTATATCAAGCAGCTCCCCTTACCCTAGTAGGCCAAGCTGGGCCTGCAAATTGTCACTCATTCAAAAGCTACGAAAACATTTATCAACAATTTTGCTGCCTTCAACGTCTTATATTACTAACCTTGTCCTTTCAGTTCAAAGCACCGATGCTTTCTAGCCATTTTACTCAATCAATCTCCTCACCATGAATAGCTGTTTTAGTATTAGAACACAGCTAGGCCAGTAGCTAAACCATTGCAAACTCGTTCAGATGATTGATGTCTTATGCAACTGCTCCCTAGCAGAAGGGACAAACAGCTCTAAGTAAATGTCAAAGGCAGGACCTCAGAGCCCAGAACCCCTGCTTGAGGAATGGATAACTACTCATTAACAAACTTAAAAGTGTGCTTCTCACATGGTGACTCTTGGTTTGGGAAGGGAGTCTCCACCCTTGCTAAGTATCAACCTCCCAAAAAATAACAACCATCATCTATGCTTATTGGGATCTACACTTTCATTTTATTTTCCTCGTCGTCTCAACAATTCACTCTCCGTGCAGTTAGTTGAGGTCATCAATTGTTTCAAGTGTCAAGCATAAATGCTTCAAAAGAAAGAAAGAGGGGTTGGAGAAAGAGTGTAAATTGTGGGATGGCATGATTAATAAAATGAGAAATCCAATCAAGAAATAAACCCAAAAGAAGTTGCAGCATGCTCTGGCATATAATGAAGATTTTTTCCATACATCATATACCATCTGCATTAATTTGCAATGATTTGATGAAATGAGGAAAAATTCCATGCTGATGCAAGGCAAAGCATGCACTTAATAATCAAGACCACTTTCCTAATTTATAATTTGCAAGTAATGCCCAAAGTTAGATCATGAGTAACATGGCAAATGAATGAACAACGCATTTTTAGGAATTATAAATGCAGGAAACATTATGAGAAAACAAAACCGAAGACAAATAAATGAAGGCTTATAACAAACCTCAGTCATCTGTTTCTGCCCACAGAGAACAACACCAGTGCCTGTAGGACTATAAATTTGCTTGGCCCTGGAAAAAGCAGCCTGAAAAACCAATGATATGAATAGATGTTAATCTGATTTTCCCAGATCAACAATCTTAAAAAGCAAGTCTGCACAATCTACCTGTACATAGTTACTTTCACCCGTCCAATTATCATCTGGTTGTGATAACACTGGCACGATCTTAACACCAGAAGACTCCCAGTCTTTAAACCTATCCTATAGGAGCAAGAATCACAAGCTTCAATCAACTCCACCAAAAGCAACTGGACAAGAAAGAGCAATTCCACAGCAGTATGCCATAAAGAAGAGAAAAAAGCAAACAAACCTGGTAAGCCATTCTCTTTACGTTTCTAGCCCCATAATACAGCCTCACATCAGATCTTTTATCAGCATTAAAACCTGACTCAATAAGAGATCGAATTGGACTGCAGGAGAGAAAAGAACGAAAATAGTACAGAAATTGACAAAGTAAAAGCATATATTAAGAATACTTAGAGTTCAGATGTTGAAGAAATCAATGGCAAAAGAAATCAATGGCAATGAAGCAAGGTTGCTAAATGCCAAAACAAGAAACATCTAGTACTGGCTAAATGGCACACTCTACTTCTACTTCAGGTTTACTACAAGCAAGGATTTGGCTAAGAAAGTGTAACTTCTTCTTTTGATGGCAAATGATGCTTGTGTTAATATATCGAAATGCAATATATTAATTATCAAATTGCATCATCTGATGTTAGAAATTATCCTATGGAAGGCAAAAGCTCATGAAACTGAATAGCACTAATGTTCCATTCTAAGATTTTGTGTACAATAATTTTTTGGCAGAAATGAGCAAAATTCACAGATTCATTTCTCATCAAGAGAGCATCGAAAACAAAAGGAGAGAAAGAAATCGCACCTGATACCAGATCCAGTGGCGAAAATCAGAACCGTGGGATATTTCTCGGCAGGCTCAATTTGTTCAATGTCGAAACCTCTACCCATAGCTTGGCTCAATTCCACCACATCTCCTCTTTTAAGCCCGCACAACAGCTCTGCCGTCGATCCAGCCACGCTCTTCACCAAAAAGTCAAACGCACCTTTTGAAGCTGCGTCGGACGGCGGCGAGGCGATGGCCAGGAACGATGGCTTCTCCACGTCGGGGACGCGTAGCTGTAAGTACTGTCCAGCACGTGTGTGTGACGCTGCGAGGTCTGGAGAGTCTAAAACGTCGATTCTCACGTGGAAGAGTGATTCGGCTGCTGGTTCGATCCCGGAGAGAGGCGCTTGTGTCCAGACTGTTGTGTCTTGCCATACTGCAGCGGCGACCGTGGCTAGACGCCGCATGCGGTGGTGTCTGATTAGGTGGTTTGGAGCTAGGCGGCGTAGGACAGTCATGGAAAGGAGGGGAGGGCAATGGTGCGCATGGGTAAGAGGCGATGATAAAGAGAGAAGAGTAGAAGGAGAGATAGAGACTTTACGGTGGTTTATGGGAGAAGCGGTCGGTGCTAGAGGTTGGCGGCGCTAGAGGTGGCAGAGATGGCGTTTGATAAAATGCGCCGTTGGTGAATTGTTTTGAGTGAGTTGCCACTTGTCATGTCCTCGAGTGATCCTGTAAATATATATGCTAAGTAGTGGGCCCGTGAATTTGTTGTCTGCTGCAGTATAGTTTTATAAAGGGAAAGTATACTTTACCCCCTAAAGTATTATTTTAAATATCAATCAAGTCCAAAACCTTCTGACCTTATCATGTCTGCCCAAATATAATCTAAGTAGAGAGGTAGATGAAATATTTGGTGCAATTAAAAATTTTATGGTTATACTATGGAAGTGATTATTTAAAATATATATATATATATATATTAAAATAATATTTTTTTCAATTTTTTTTAATATAAGTATTAAAATAATCTAAAAATATAAAAAAAATATTTTGTTATAAAATTTTGGTCGAGCAACGTAGCCAAAACAGGTCCTAACAAGCACTTTTATTTCAAACGTTGAAATAAGCTTCAACCGGTCTTTAAGTAGCAACAATTCACAGTGAATTTCAATTAACTAATTTGTATAAAAAGTACAGATAAAGGCTAATAAAGTAGAAGAAATCTATTATGATTCTATATTAAAATTATCATTTATAATAAATTGAATTTTAATTTAGCATCCAAGATAGAAGTATCTAATGAAAACGTGGAAATTGGATGTAACTAACAACTGATAAATAGAGAGGTGACGTTCTCTAGCATCAATTAAATTAAAAAAAATTGAAATTTAATTGATAATAAAATAATGGCGAGGGAAAAAAAACACAAACCATGTATTCAAGTTGAACTTTTATTATAAACACAAACCCACAGGTCATCAAGTGATTTTTTTTTATAAATCTAAAAAGATGTTTGTGTTTTTTTTTAAATAGCTATTTTGATATATAAAAAAAAATCCACAGCACGAACAACATCTAAATCAAGCCCCGAGTTGAGAGGTCACAAGGTTCACCACCCATACCATGTCGTGTAACCCAGGGGTCATAGCTCATAAAGCTGTAACTTGTTTTCTACTTATTTCGTTCAAAGGTTTCATAATCTTTAATCTCTTCTTTCATTTGCCCAATCCTTGCTTTTATTAATAACCAAGCTTCCTCTTGCTACACATGTAATAAAATCTTAAATAATAGATGCACTTTTCAAAGATTCTCAAAACACAAACTTTCCATAAACGTAAGGGGTAGAATATATACAAGCCATCTCGTTGCCAGAAACAAAACCTAGACTTTCATAAGACGACGTTTGATGCCAGCGAGTAACATGTACAGGTTTTTTATTTTTCAAATTGAGTTTGCAATGAAAATTAGGTGCGGACACATTTCAAAGGATGCCCTTTCACTGCCTTAACCAAATCATTCCCGTGGTCAACCTGGGCAAATGTTGCAGACATATACAGAACTCAGGTCCACGACAAACTACTATACGAGCCTATCATCGTATAGTACTCACCAATAAACTCTAAACTACAGAATAATCAAGATGCAAACAGAATTTCTGATTACCAAAACCAGAAACTATTCCGTTCAAAAGCCCTGTCCAAACAAATTTGTACCAGCCACGCTAGAACAAGTTAACAGACGTGCGGAGCCACACTAGAACAAGTTAACAGACGTGCGTTCAATTGAACCAGTTTTGCAATATTCAAAACAGGATTATCCGTAAACGCTGTCAGAAAGATTCTCAAGAGATAATTGACAGTTGATAAAGGAAAAATATACAAGCCCACCTCCCTCTGTTGCCCCCTCATTCAAGCAACACGGAGAAAGGGGGGCTTGGCTGGACAGGTCTCAGCTCTATTCCTCTTTCACACTCTGCAACAACATTAAAACAGAAATTGCAAATCCTGACAAATTTGATCTCAAAAAATGAACATCTTGTTGCTAGCATCACCAGCACCACCTTAATTATTGATTTTTGCAATTATCAGTTGAAGGGAAGAAAAGGAGAAAAAAGTTGGTCTGTTTAAGCAGTAGCAGATTCCTTGGAAATCTTTTCAGCCTTGGCAATAACCTCCTCAATACCGCCAACCATGTAAAATGACTGCTCTGGAAGGTCATCGTATTTCCCGTCCAACACACCCTGCCATACAAAAAACAGAATTGCCAACGAATTAAATCTATGATTAGTGTAGCAGAACCCAACCAGACAGCAAATGTCATCTAGCCAAGCAAATGCAATATAAGAAAATCTGACAGACAGGACCAACTTGTGGGTTCATGTTTATGCAAGTGTCACAGATAGAGAGGGGCAGAAAGGACAAGGATAAGGAAAAGCACCTGGAAGCTTTCTACACCCTCCTTCAACTCTACGTACTTTCCAGGAGCACCGGTGAAAACTTCTGCAACATGGAAGGGCTGGCTCAAGAACCTCTGAATTTTACGAGCACGGGCAACTGTCAGCTTATCATCTTCACTGAGCTCATCCATTCCCAAAATGGCAATAATATCTTGCAAATTCTTATAGTTCTGAAGAACCTTCTGCACACCACGAGCAGTGTTATAGTGGTCCTCGCCCAAAATATGAGGTGAGAGCATACGAGATGTAGAATCAAGGGGATCCACAGCAGGATAGATACCAAGCTCAGAAATCTGTCCAATAGGAGTGGCAATATAGCAATTAGGATTTATATTAGCACCACAAATGCTGTGACTGCTAGCCTACTTCAAGTAAACACAGCCATACCTGTCGTGACAGCACAGTTGTGGCATCCAAGTGAGCAAAGGTTGTGGCAGGAGCTGGATCTGTCAAATCATCAGCAGGCACATAAATAGCTTGGACAGAAGTAATAGAACCTTTCTTAGTTGTTGTAATCCGCTCTTGAAGACCTCCAAGATCTGTAGCCAAGGTTGGCTGATAACCGACAGCAGATGGGATACGACCAAGCAATGCAGACACCTCTGAGTTAGCCTGCAGGACAAAGAGCAAAATAAAAGATTTGTAACTCAGCAACAGGAAACAAGTTAAGATGTTTCAGCCAGAAATCCATTGGCATTGAATTTTACCTGGGTAAAGCGGAAAATGTTGTCAATGAAGAGAAGCACATCTTGCCCTTCAGCATCACGGAAGTGCTCAGCCACAGTAAGCCCAGTGAGACCAACACGAGCACGAGCACCAGGGGGCTCGTTCATTTGACCATACACAAGAGCACATTTGCTCTCGGACTGATATGACGAGAGGCAAATTACAAAATTTCAGTAAGTATTAACTTGAAAATTAAAATAGAAAAACAGATGAATGGCCAATTGTACTGACCTGCTGATCCCCTAGCTTAATGACACCACTTTCAATCATTTCTCTGTACAAGTCATTTCCCTCACGGGTACGTTCTCCAACACCAGCAAAGACAGAGAAACCACCTGATCACAGAAAACCATAAAAATCATAAGAATGTGGAAAAAAAAAACTTTGTATTACTGTAGGAGCCAAACAAACCATGAGCTTTTGCAACATTGTTGATAAGTTCCATAATAAGCACAGTTTTTCCAACACCAGCACCACCAAACAGTCCAATCTTTCCTCCTCTTTGGTATGGTGCAAGGAGATCGACAACCTGTAGGGAGGAAATAAGAGAGCATAAATTCCAAATGCTAGAATCAAGTTTCGACTGTTGAAGCACATGAAAACAACATCCATCCTGTTTAAAATGGATGAAAAAAATAAGAACCTGGGCATCAACTACAATTCTAAATAAGACTATATATATGTCGGTTACCTTAATACCGGTAACAAGGATCTGTTGCTCAGTTGCTTGCTCAACAAAAGCAGGAGCCTCCCTATGAATAGGCAAGTAGTGCTCTGTCTCTGATGGGGATTAAAACATAGTCGTTGAAAATTTTCACATCATAATAGTATACTATACTGATCAAATGATTAAGGTTTGCATATATCTTACTGAGATCCCCCTTCTCGTCAATGGCTTCTCCAATGACATTGATGATACGACCAAGGGTGGCCCTACCCACAGGCACCTATAGAGCGTATGCCAGTAAAGAAATCAGCTTAGAAGATGCAACTTTTAACAGAGACATAGCACAAATAATACCTACTTGAAAACCACAGACAAACCCCGCAATAACAAACCAGAGCAATAAACAATAAAACATTATAAAGGAAACACCAATGCATAAGGGGTAGATACACTAGCCAAGCATCAGAGTTTTGAACTTAGCCTGCACTAAAAAATTTATCCTTCAAGTGTCAGCAATCATATTTCAAATAAAACCTTGATCCACATCAACACCACATCAAAGAGATCACCCAAAAAAACTAAACAGTTACATAAAATCCAGTAACATATAAATCCGCAATTGAACCTATTAGATTCAAGCCTTTTTTCCGGTTTGCAATCAAATATATCCTTTATTTCATAAAATAAAATATCCTTTCAACTTTCCCATATTCCTGCACTAAAAATAGAATCACGCCAAACAAAAAAAAGAACGAAAGAAAACGGATCCCAATTTCCAGAGTTTTCTATTTCCATAAACCCCTATTCCAATTTTATCGCTGCAATAATCATAGCAAACAAATACCCCAGATCTACAATAAAAAGAAAAACCCATCTTAACATGGATCATCACACTCTAAAAGGAAAATCGAAAGACAACAAAAGCCCAGCATTTCTCATCAGATACCATGAAATTGAAAAACAAACACAACATAAGAAAAACTGAACGAATTTTCTTACAGTAATTGGGGACCCAGTGTTTAGCACAGGCTGGCCTCTAATCAAACCTTCAGTACCATCCATAGCAATAGTCCTAACAACACTCTCACCCAAATGCTGCGCCACTTCAAGGACCAACCGGATCGAGTGTCCCTGAACCTCCAACGCCGTCAAAATCGGAGGCAAACCCTCGTCGAACTTCACATCCACAACGGCACCAATAACCTGACACACATGCCCGATCGAACCCTTGCCGGTAAACTCATCGATGATCTTCCCCTTCGTTCCCTCCGATTTGGCAGGAGGCGGTTGTGACGAAGGCGATGCGGCGGCTGCAGAGGTTGCGTACTCAGCCGCGCGGTTTAGAAGGTAGCCGTAAGGTGACGCGCGGCGCGTGGAGGATGTAGAGAGCTTAGGGTGAGAATTTGATAGGGTAGATTTGGAGAGAGATCGGCGAGAAGTTGATCGGAGAAGAGAAGATAAAAGCCTGCGTGAAGCCATGGTTAGGGCTTCAGAGGAAGATGGAGACAGATAGGGAGGGGTGAATGTTAGGGTTTGTGAGACCGATATACTGTTATATGTAGCTAAGGCTCAGCTAATAGTGGATCTGATTCACTGCTTTACTGTTACTGACTTACTGTGACCTTATATTGGAAAATTCTATTTATTTTTTTCTATTTTTGAATTTAGTTTCCTTCGTTTGTTGCTGCTGACAAGGTTGTAATGTAGAGCCATACGACTGGGAGTGAAACGATGGCGTATGGGGCATTGACGAAATCCTTGGCCACTGCGGTTGATAATTTCAAAGAAGACACGTGGCGAGCAGTTGGGATTTGATGGATGCTGTAAACGGCGTCGTCTTTGTCTGGAAGACAAGTTGCCCTCTCCTTCACTTTTCGGGGCGCGTCTTCAGATCAGGTTTTCATGGAGTGAGTTGAGTGACTAGAATTTTATTAGTATACAGAAATACCATTGTAACCTTGGCTTCTTGTTACAAATAACCTACGAGGAAACAAGAAGTTAAAGTCGTTCGGACTAAACTACCCTTGTCTCCGGCACCCATCCGAAAGTTACGGGTGGGGGGAAATGTTGTTCTTGATGATTGGTTTCTCTTTTCTTTTTTTTTTAGAAAGAATTTATTGAATTGGTCAAAAAAAAAAAGAGAGAGAAGGAATAGCAGTCTGTGGTGTGTTTGGTGGAGACCTCTGAAATCAGAGATTCGTGACTACATTTGTAATTTAGAGCATGGATTGGTAATACTAATATACATTACCAATCCATGCTGTCAAGAGAAAATTACAAAAGTAGTTTGTAATAATTATCTAAATGGTTATTCAATGATAAAAATTTAGGATTAAAAGATTTATTCTCTCTGTAGTTTCAAGTTCGAGCCCTGTAGTTGCTCATATGATGGCCACTAGAGACTTACATGGTCGTTAACTTCAGGACTCGTGGGATTAGTCGAGGTACGCGCAAGCTAACCCGAACATCCACGTTAAACTAAAAAGAATATATATATACATAGACACACACACATTTGTAATCTCATTTGTTTCAACCCCTATGATTAATTGGTTTTTGATCGTTATATTTTCTTAATTTTTTGAGTTTTATTTATTTATTTAGAATCATGTACAATCAAGAGAAGCAAAAACAGAAGAGTTAAATTATCCATGATTTATTTAATTTAAATCGCAATCGGAACTGTCAGCAGAATAAATCAGCATGAGCATGCATAATAATTAGATATCATTGTGTCAAGCTCATTTATAAAAAGCATGGTGGATCTCTTCTTGATGAAGCTCCCACCTCTGGGCCTAGATTGCAGTAGATTTACGCTGTCACATCTCGAACATCACCCTTGTGTTGATTTTGAACCGTCTATCAGAATTCGAGCCCACGTGGTCAGTTCAGGCCCAATCATACACCTGACTTTTGCATTTTTAGCCCACAGTGATTGTCCGCTCAGGGCTTGGGTTTCGGAAAATACACTCAGTTGGCTGACTAACTTTCATACCGTTATTCGTTTTTTATTTCACGCACCGTTAGCCTCGTATAATAAAAGAGAGATTATTAATATTTTATAAGTTCCATCTTAACTAATTTCTATAAAATTATAAGGAAAGGCTGTGTGCTTCGTATTTATTGTTCTATTAAGATAAACTTAAATTTAAGGTTCAAAACCCCCTCCAAAAACTAATCTCTTTTAAGCCCAGCCAAGAAAATGATCGACTTTTTTTTCACAGAACTATATTTTAAATAATATTATCTCTATTTTTATTAGGTATATAAAACTTCTTAAACAACCTATTATATTTTCATTAATATTAATATTATATAAAAAATAGCATGTAAAAACTAAGTTCTTACTGGTATTACGAAAAGATACTCTCTAGATATTCTTAAAAGGTATTAATAATTTAATCTGATAACAAATAAAAAATTAAATGAGAACGGAATAATCTCGTAAAAAGAATAAAAAATTTTAAACTTAATTGCTAGCAAATCAAACGCTAAAAGATGAGTTGAAAAAAAAACCAATTCAGGTTAAATTTGACTAACGTTTGACCTGGAATGTGAGATTGAAATAAACCCATATAAAAATCACGAAGCTAAAATCCCAACAACCTAATATTAAAGCATGATAATGGTTTTTTTTTCCAAAGAACCTAAAAAGAATCAAAACCAAATCAAACTAATTTTTAAAACTCGTTCATGATCCAGGTTATGAGACCGGATTATCTCATAACAGGTAAATCCATAAAAATCATGAAAGCAGAATTCTTAGTCGTTTAAAATTAAAAAAACAAAAAAAAAGACAACAATCAAGTGATTAAAGACCAGAGTTGGTATAAAAAATAAATGAAATAAAACAATAAATAAAAAAATAAAACAAATCAAGAAAATGCTAAAAACATAGGAAAAAAGCAATTAAAATAGTGAAAATAATTAGAAAAACACGAAGTGATTATTATAAATTACGGGTGATCACTTTTTTATTTTTTTAACCTTGTTAACATTTTGAATTATCTCTTATTTAAATTGATTACAATTAAAAAAACACTATAAAAATATAAAAATACTTTTTAATATAATTTTAATCTATTTTACTTTTAAGAAGGAACATTTTAGTTATTACACTTTCAATCAAAACATAAAAGAGGTAAATACCCCCAGACCCCAACATGACTTTTTTTGTAGAAGGGTATTTATGCATAAAACTAATTTGCCTCTAGTTATTATAATAATGACAAGTAAATACAGTAAAAAAATCATTTTACTCTAAATGACCAACTCATTATTATTTGCTGACAAGGGCAAAATCACCGCTTTACCATTAGAATCTCTAGTTATTAAATCCTGCTTGGCCTTTGGCCTGGTAGGCTGAACTATAATTCAGTTGATTTGGTAGTTGTATTAGTTTGAGTTTAATAAAAGATTGGTTAAGATAACAACCTGGTAAAACTCAGGTAACCTAACAAGTCAATGTATGATTTACAGGAACCTGAATGAAACCTGATGTTTTTTCTTTTCTTTTTAAATATGAGATTTGAAACCCATTAGTATGTATATTTTATGTTCCCAAGAAAAAAATTGTGTTTTTTCAATGCGGGATAAAAAAAACTTTTTGGTTTAAATACTTCAACTTAAAATGACAATATAATATCTTTTCAACATGAGATTTAAAACCCTTTCGTATATATACTCTATGTTCCCATGAAAAAAGTTATGTTTTTTCAATGTGGAATTTGAAACCCATTAGTATATATACTCTATATTCTCAAGAAAAAAATTATATTTTTTTAATGTGGGATTTGAAACTCATTAGTATATATATTCTATGTTTCGAAGAAAAAAATCATGTTTTTTCAATGTGGGATAAAAAACCTTTTGGTTTAAACACTTTAATTTTAAAGGATAATATAGTATTTTTTCAATGCGGGATTTGAAACCCATTAGTATATATACTCCATGTTCTCAAGAGAAATGATATGTTTTTTTAACGTGAGATTTGAAACCCATTAGTATATATACAATATGTTCCCAATAAAAAAGTTATTTTTTCAACGTAGGATAATTTTTTTTTGTTTAAATACTTCAACTTAAAAGCTTAACATAATATCTTTTTAATGTGGAATAAAAAACTTTTTAAAATATTTTTTAAAACTTTATTATTTACAATATGTATAGCCTATATCTATATGGATTTTTTTTTGATTTTTTCATATGAAATATTAAAGTTTTAAATATATTTTTTAAAATTTTTTCGAATTGATCCGGATTGACCTATAAAACCTTTAACCCGACTCTTTGGTCGGGTCATTCCCGAACCGGGTTTAATAACTATGTCAGAATCCCCAGATCATTTCTCTCCAAATAATACAAAATTACAAGTGGCAGTTACTTTGACTACTTTACCCTTGTTTCTATGATTTTTTCTTACATATAATTAAAAATTACATGAATATTTTTAAATTTTTTCATATGAAATATTAAATATTAAAGTTTCAAATATATTTTTTTAATTTTTTTGAATTAATCTGAATTGACCTATAAAACGTGCGACCCAACTTTTAATGAGATCATTCTTGAATCGGGTTTAATAACTATGACGGAATACCTAAATCATTTGTCTCCTAATAATACAAAATTACAAGTGGCAGTTAATTTGATTACTTTGCCCTTGTCTCTATGGTATTTACTGTAGTAGTCCAGGGGTAGATCCCCTATTTCCTTTTGTCCCTCTAGAACCACGCAGATGCATGCAATTCCTAGAGATGTTACTCCTGTTTTGTGGTTTTAATTATTTTTTAAAATATTTTTTATTTAAAAATATATTAAAATAATATTTTTTTATTTTTAAAAAATTATTTTTAATATTAACGTAATATAAAAAAATTGAAAAAAAAAACAGGACTTGTACGGTAATTATCATCCCGGTCCCCGGCAATTGATAGAACCACTAACACGAGTGGCTTGGAAATTTCCACCTATTTTAATGATTTGTTGTATTTCCTGTCACGTCCATTAGTGACTTAACATGTGCTCCACTGTAGAGTGTCGGTCAAGCAGTTTAAATTACTTCGAATCCCAACCCTGAACAATTTTTTTTTTAAATAGTTTAGAGTATTTGCATAGTAAAATCAATCATTAAATATCAATGATGTGAGTGGCAGACTCACTAATTGCTATCAGACAAACCACATGTCGAAGATAATCTCTAGTTCTCTACGACGTTCCCGAATAACTATTAACTAACGACGTTTCCAAATAACCATTAACTAAATTAAGTGGCGTCACCTTATTAAATTATTCATTCACATAAACTAAAATAATGCCTGTATAATATTTTTCCTGGGACA
>Ga0307515_10010945_pt1 | contig 17295 bp, 13 predicted proteins | sample 17_EM_MG_FD_194513 | JGI IMG/M metagenome (GOLD analysis project Ga0307515, IMG submission 194513) | Populus trichocarpa ectomycorrhiza microbial communities from riparian zone in the Pacific Northwest, United States - 17_EM | ecosystem: Host-associated > Plants > Roots > Unclassified | place...
CCAGGACCGCGTCGAGGTATCTTCTCCACAGGATCATCGGCGCCCGCTTTCGACGTGCAGGGCACGGCGTACAGCACGAGTCCCGGTTTGATCTCTTCAGAGAAGTCATCGCGGTCCACCACGCGAACGAACCCGGGGAGACCCTTGCGAAAGGCATGGCCCTGCGCCCAGACCGACTCGGCAAGCAAAGGATCGTGATTGCCGGGAAGCAAGAAGACCGGTGGGAAGTTGGCCGGTTGCTTCGCGAAAATCTCCAGAAGGCCGCGCCACCAGTCGGGGCCAGGGTCGGGATTGTCGAACAGATCGCCGGCGCAGATCACCGCATCTACGAGGTTGCGCGTGGCGGCGGCGAGAACCTCGTTGATCACGTCGAGACGCGCGCGGCGAAGCTTCTTCTGTGCTTCCCCCTCGAACGACGAAAACGGCTTCCCCAGGTGCCAGTCGGCAGTGTGTAGGAGTCGAAACGCCACATCGTCCTCCGCGTTCACGAGAGTTCGAACTCCACATCGATGATTCGCTCGACCAAGGGAGCTGGGGCTCGACGGCGAGTGAGCGCATCGCGTCGCCTACCATACGCCTCGTCGGTTCGCTCCTCGAGAACGGTGAGCGCCATCTCCAGCTCGGCACTTTCAGTATCCCACTTCTTGAGTGCGCGTTCCGCTGATTCGCGTGCGTCGACCGAGAGCGCCCTGTCACGGTCTGCGATTGCATCCTTCTTCTTCTTCTCGATGTCCACATGACGGCGACGAAGGATGAGGACGCGATCCTCGACCGATCGTTCCAGTCGCGCGAGCGCCTCATCGAACCGACGCCGTTCGGCTGCTTCGACCGCCTCTTGATCGAGGAACACCGACTCGTCGAGGATGTCGTTGATACGATCGACGGAAACGGTGTCACCCGTCCATGGTGCCGTCTGCATCGGGAGATCGAGCAATTCTCGCGCGAGAGTCTCTTCGAGCACCTCGCTGCGTGTCGTCGCAAGTGCGATGAGGCGATCTACTGGCTCGAACCCTGCGTGCCCAACCCGTGCGACCACGAGACGTCCGCGGCTCATTCGCAGGGCTTGGAGGCCAGCAGATGCATGCGAGACATCGATGCGGACAGCGCTCTGTTCGGTGCACGGCACGCGAGCGTCCTCGATTGCGGCCATCACCAAGGGATGTCCCAGGTGAAGTGGTTCGATGCCTTCCATGCCTTTCGCGCTGCCGATCACGAAACGCGCGCCGCCCGTTTCGACCAAGACCCTCCCGTTCTCCTCTGTCCGTGTATACGGGATGCCACGCGACTCGAGGTAACTGGTGACGACACCGTCCACGGCGCGGTCGACCTTCGCAAGACTCTCAGGGAGGTCGTCGCGGATGCTGCGAAAGACTTGCTGCACCTCGCCATCGAGTCGGCTTTGAATGAGGCCCGCGGCACGGCGCCATTCGTCTTCGACCGATCGCCGGCGAGATCCGACGTCGTCACGCAGTCCTTCGAGTTCACGGATCAGCTGATCCTTCGAGCGCGCTTGCTCGTGGATCCGCTGTAATGCGCGTTCGACAGCAAGGCCGAGTGAGCCGGCAATTGCTTCCGGAACATCGGACGTCGGTTCGTGTAGTACGCGGTCAGAGGCGTCGAGGACCCGCCCGAACAGGTCGAGCTTGCGCGCGAGGATCTCGAACATCACTCGATCGGCGTCGTTGTCCGCGGAGATGAAGTTGACGACGGTGACATCGTGTTCTTGGCCGTAGCGGTGGCAGCGGCCGATGCGTTGCTCTATCCGCTGGGGGTTCCACGGGAGGTCGTAATTCACGACGACATCACAGAACTGGAGATTGAGCCCTTTCGCGCCTGCCTCGGTCGAGATCATGACTCGCGAGCGCGTCTTGAACTCGTGGACGAGAGCGAGGCGGACGGCGATGTCCCGTGCGAGCGTTTCGCGCGGTGGGCTCTCGACGTTCCAGCGTTCGAGCGCTTCCTTCGCACGCGGAGACTCATTCGTCCCGCGAAAAAGAGTGACCTCGGTCGGAGCAAAACCATTCGTCACAAGCAAGCCGGAGAGAAAATCTTGTGTCGAAAGCAGCTCCGTGAAGATGAGGACCTTGCGTTCACCGATGCGGGCGAGTGCTTGCAGGAGCGCGTCGGCCTTGGCATCAGGGCCCAGGCGGCGCGCACGGCCAGCGAAGGTGCGCACCCGTTCGAGCTCCGCACGGACGCGTACCGGATCGACCTGCGCTGGCGCGACATCAAACGCCGGCATGTCGAGATCATCTGGATCCTCCTCGAAATCAGCCAGGATCTCGCTGACCGCGACCTGATTGGTGGTCTCGCCCCGGATCGTCCGTTCGAGGTTCGCGCAGACGCGCTCCAGGCTGGTCGCGAGAGCTGCCGTCGATGACGCCATCCGCCGGTGGAAGCCCAGAAGGAGCAAGTGCCGTGCTCCACCTGCGAATGAACACAGATCCGGCTCGAGGAGCCAGTGGGTCACATCGTCATAGAGCGCTTGCTCGGCAGGAGCCATCGTGTACTCGAAGAGCTGACAATGACGTTGCACGAACGGACGCTCCAAGAATTCTTGCGCCTGGCGCCGAAGCGTACGTTGACAGACGGCCGCCATGCGACGACGGAGCTCGTCCTCCTGACCATCGGCGATCTTCGCGTCGTCACCGGGACAGAACACCTTACGGAACGTCTCGAGACTTCCAAACAGGGTGCCGGTGGGCTCGACGTACTGGACGAGTCCCCACAGTTCCGCGAGTGAGTTCTGGAGTGGCGTCGCGGTCAGAAGGAGAACCGGAGCGGATCCGATCGCGTCACGGACTCGCTGTGCGATGAGCGCGTCCCTCGACTCGTCCTTGTAGCCACCGATCTTGTCAAAACGGCGGTAGATGCCAGCAAATAGCTCGTGCGCCTCGTCGATCACGACAAGATCGAATGGCTCGCCGGCAGCGAGCACGCGCGAGAGGGTCGCGGTGCCTGCAAGCTCGCGACCGACAAGGAAGACGCCTGGCCCTGTGAACGAATCTGGGCGAGCGCTGCCGATCCGCGCATCGATTCCGAACAGCGTGAACAACTCGTTCTGCCACTGGCCCATGAGCGGCTTGGGGACGACGATCAGAAGACGTCGTTTCCCTTCCGCGCGAAGTTGAGCGAGGATGAGGCCGGCTTCGATCGTCTTTCCAAGACCCACCTCGTCCGCGAGAATGCAGCCGCCTTCGGGGATGCGGCCTAGCGCGAACATGACAGCGTCGACCTGATGCGGGTTTGGATCGATTCGACCCTGGCGCTGTGATGAGGCGGTCCGCACTTGCTCGTCGGATCGGCGGCGGCGGACGAGGTCCTCCGCGTTGAAGCGCCGCTGGATCGCGTGGATCACGCGGTTAGAATGCCACGAAGGTTCAACCTCATGTGACGCGGCCGTGGTTGCTGTCGACCATGCTCGGGTGCCAGGTGGTCTGGGCGACATCGGACTCGATGTCGGCGCCCTCTGCTAGCGTTCGCCCCATTGGTCCTCGATTCGATCGGAGCCTTGACACGGTGAGCGGAGCACGGCCGGCGCGGCATCTCGACCTGTGCAGGAGCTGCGAGATGCCTCGGATTCGCCGCCATGAAGGTCGTCCCTGACCCGACCTGTCGCAGGCACCGGACGTAGGATGAAGAGCCCAGGACGGCGCTGCGCGCCGGTGCACGTCGCACACTCGCTTGCCGACGATGCAGAGGGATGGTCGCGGACCGGGAGGAGTTCGCGGGCTGCCGACAAAGCGCGGGCTGAACGTGGCGACGCACCCGAGATGGGCAAGCGCACGCTGACCGAGCAACTTGGCGCGGACACACCGTGATCGCCGCCACTGTTCGAGGGCGCCACCCAGTGGGAGACGATCGAGGAGCTCGAGGTGCACCTGGGCGCCGGTGAGGGCGTCGATCCCGGGGTCGCCGCTCATGTATCGCGCACCACCGGGCAGCCACCGCCGACCACCCGGAGTCTCGTCAGCTGTACCCGGCACCGTGACATCCGGCGCCGCGCGGATCGTCAACGCGAGGTATCGATCTATCCCGCGAGTTTGCACCCCTCGCGCACAGGTCCGCACAAACGCAGCGGCGCGCGCTGGCCCGAAGGCTGCACTGCTTGGCCGATATCCAAGGAGGACATCATGCGCGACACGAAGACGAACAAGCGGCTGTACCTGGCGCGGGAGACCGTCGCCACGCTGCAGTCGATCGAGCTGGGCGAGGTCAACGGTGGTGTCCAGAACACCGGCTGCGTCAGCGGCTGTACCCAGTGCCCTGGTGATCGGACGGCGACGATCGGCCGTCCGCAGGTCGCGACGATCGTCGATTGCCCGGTGCCCGGCACGGACATCTTCACCGGGAAGACCTCGCCGCGCTGAAGGCGCGCGAGCGCTCAGCGCTCAGCGCTTCGATCCGCGGAGCGCGCGAACCGCGTCGGCGAGATCGCGATCGTCCGGGCCGACCACGCGCACCAGACGGCCGTCGGCATCGAGCAGGGCGACCATGGGGAGCCGGCGGACGCCGAACGCGCGGAACACCGTGCCATCGGCGTCGAGCGCCAGCGACAGCTTCGTGCGCGTGCTCGTCTTGTAGTCGGCGAGATCTTTCAGATCCGGCCACGGACCGCCGGCGATGCCGAGCCATTCGATGTCGCCGTCCGCCGTGAGCCGCTCGACCTCGGCCTGGACGCGGCGACACGCCTCGGACGTCTCGGGCAAGCTGGTCTTCAGGTAGGACTCGAACCAGGTCGAGAACAGCAGCACCGCGCGCGGGCGGCCGTCGCGGCTGCGGCCGAGCGGCACCGGCGCCCCGTCGAGCCCGGTCGCCGTGATCCCCTGCACGAGATCGCCGGGCCGGAACGCCGGCCGCAGGGCCACCGGCTGGCGGCCAGTCGACGGGCCGCCAGATCCCAGCTTCGGCTCCGGCTCCGACAGGACCTTCTCGATGGCGCGGTCGAGCTCCTTGCCGTCCGGCGCGTCGACGTAGACCAGCCGCGCATCCCGGCCGATCACCACGTGCTGCACCGTCACCTGCAGATCGAGCGCGGCCGCCAGCCTGCCATCGTCGATGACGATCGGCATGCGCAGGCCGTTCTGCTCGCGAAATGCGCGCACGCTCGCCTCGTCGTCGTCGAGGCCGATGTTGACCGCGATCACGTGCATCCGATCGCCGACGGCGTCGTGGATGCGCTTGAACCCGGGCATCTGCTCGCGGCACGGAACGCACCACGTCGCCCAGAACTTCAGATACACCGGCTTGGTGCCGTAGAGCTTCGCGAGATCGATGGTCGCTCCATCGATCGTCGTCAGCGTCATCACCGGGGCCGCTGCCCCGATGGCGTGCGTACCGCGGGCCGCTGCCCCGACCGGCGCTTGCTGGGTCGCGGCGGTGTGCTGGGCCGGCGGCTGACACGCGCTGCACAGGAGCGCGACCGCGGCGAGGTACCCGGCGCGCGGCGGCGGCTTCGAGATCATCGGTTCCATCGCCGATCAGAATGGACCATCTGGACCCCCGGAAACAGCCCCCAGAAGCGCGCGTGTGATCGGCTCAACGCGCGGTCGACCGCTGTATTGACGAGATCACGCCGGCGTCCTACCGCTCGAAGAACGATCGCTGCTGGAATCGCAGGCCGGCCAGGATCTGTTCCACGCGCGCGTCGGACAGCGATCCGATCCGGTCACCGAGGCGGGCCTTGTCGACCGAGGAGACCTGTGACACGACCACCACGCTCTGCGTGGGGAGGTTGCCCTCGCCGATCTCGAGCAAGACATTCCCGGGCTCGTTCGCCCGGTGCAAGTTCGACGTCAATGCACACACGATCACGGTCGTGACGCGCGAGTGGTTGAACACGTCGTCCTGCACCACGACATGCGGATGAGCGTAGCTCGGAGCCGGCCCTCGCGAGTCGTCCGGCGCGATCCAGAACACGTCACCACGGTCGATCCTCGCCGAACGCGTGCCCGTCGGTTCTCCGGTGGTCGTCGTCATGTGCGCCCTCGAACGCTACGCCATGTCGAAGGCCCGAGGATCCAGCGTGCGCGTGGAACGCGCAGCGATCAGGTCGTGGACGAGCTGGTCCGGGTCAGCGCCGCCATCACGGCGCGCGCCCGGCGGCGGCTCAGCGGTACCTGGGCGCCGTCGCTGCTCTCGACGACGCGCTGGCCCGACGCGAGCGTGCGGACGCGAACCAGGTGCGCCGTGTTGACGATGTGGCAGCGGTGCACGCGGAGGAACTCGCCGGGGAGCAGCCGCTCGAGCTCGTCGAGCCGCGCATCGTGGAGCAGCCGCTCGCCGCTGGCGAGGCAGATCTCGACGTAGTCGTCGGCGCCCGACAGCCTGACGATCGCGCCGGCCGCGACGAGCTCGGTCCGACCCGCCGTTCGCACCAGCAGCTGCGGCCCGCTCGCGCGCGGCGGCTCGAGCGCCCGCTGCAGCGCGCGGGCCAGGCGCGGCTCGGATACCGGCTTGGCCACGAAGTCGACGACCGCGTGATCGAAGGCGTCGATCGCGCGCTCGCTGTGCGCCGACACCACGACGATCCGGGCCCCGGAGCCGCGCGCGCTGCTCACGACCTCGAAGCCATCGCGGCCCGCGAGATCGAGATCGAGCAGGATGATGGCAAACCGGTGCTGCGCGAGCAGGCGGCAGGCGGCCGCGATGTCCTGGGCGCGGTCGACCTCGGTCTCGGCTCCGAGCTCGGCGGTGACCAGGCGCTGCAGCCGGCGCGCCGCCGGATCCTCGTCCTCGACGATCAGCACCCTCACGGCGGCCTCGCCAGGCTGATCACGCTGAGCCAGCCGCCCGCGTCGGGCCGCTCGGTCAGCGCGGCGCGCGCACCGAACGCGGCCGCGAGCCGCGACCGCACGTACGCGGTGCCCTCGCCGCGCCCGCTGCCGGCGCCGGGATGCGACGGCGCGGGGGTCCGCAGCGTCAGGTACAGGCTGCCGTCGGCCTCGGTCTGGCCGAGCTGGAACGTGGCGCCGTCGTCGAACCGGCCGTGGGTGAAGGCGTTCTCGACCAGCGTGTGGAGGACGCCCGGCGGGACGGCGAGCGCGCGGTCGACGCCCTCGACCGCGAGCGCGAACGGCCGGTCGACGCGGTACGACATCACCTCGAGGTGGCGCTCGCACAGCGCGATCTCGTCGGCGATCGCGACCAGGGCGCGATCGCTCATCTGCGACAGCAGGCGAAACTCCGCCGCGAGCGCCTCGATCATCTTGACCCCGGTCTCGGGGTTCGACTCGACCCAGTCGATCAGCGCGTTCAGCGTGTTCATCAGGAAGTGCGGCGCGATCCGGCGCTTCCACAGCTCGAGCTCGAGCCGCAGCGCGTGGGCGCGCATGGCCTGCTCGGCGCCGCGCGCCCGCCGCAGCTCGCGGATCTCGGCGAGCACGAGCACGACCGCGAGCGCCGCGACCGCGAGGTAGAACGCGCGATCGAGGAACTGCGGATCGACGGCGACGAGCGCGACGAAGCCCGCGAGCGCCGCCGCGGTGGGCGCAGCGACCGGCGTCCGGCGCAGCGCGGCGCGGATCGCGGCCACCAGCGCGACGCTGATCGGGATCAGCGCGCCGAGCAGCGCCTTGAGATCGAAGCCGGGCGCAAGCGGCGCGAGCGCCACGGTCAGGAGCGCGGCGACCGCGAGGTAGCGCCGCCAGCGCTCGGGCGCGAACCGGCGCGTCACCAGGGCGGCCGCGCACAGCCCGAAGCCGGCGCTGCACACAGCGATCGCGATCAGCCGCGGCACCTGCATCGGGTAGCGAAACTCGCCGAAGTTGCGCCACGCCTCGGCCGCGAGCTGCGCGACCGCGAACCCGGTCGTCAGCGCCACCAGCAGCGAGCCGCGGTCGCGGCGGTCGGTCGCGAACCGGACGGCGAAGTAGATCATCGCGAGCACGAGCACGCCCGCGGTCATCAGCGACGGCAGGTAGTACGTGCTCCACGGTCCGAGCACGTCGCGATACGGCGCGATGATGACGCCGTGGATCGCCGAGCGAACGCGCAGCAGGTTGTGAAAGCTCGACAGCTCGACCACGAGCCGGTTGGGCCCCGGCCGGATCGCGTCGGGCGGCACGAAGAAGTCGGCGTCGAGCAGGCCCGGCACCTCGTCCTCGCGGCGCGCGCCCGGGACGCCGTTGCGCCCGAGCGACCGGCCGTTCCAGAACACCTCGCTCGACGCCATCGCCGACACGAACACGCCGAGCGGTCCGGCCTGCGTGGTCGCATGGTCGGGCAGCGACACGACCTGGTGGAGCCACACCACCTTGCCCTGCGGGTCGATGTCGTGGATCGACCGGCGCGCGCAGCCGGGCCCGTCGAGCGCGGCGTCGAGGCCGCCGGACTCGCAGACGACCGGCTCGCCGATCCAGACCCGGAGCCGCGGGGGGCCCTCGCTCGACTGCGCGCAGCCCGCGACCAGCGTCGCGATCACCAGCGCACCGCGCGTGGACATCGCTCGTAGCGTACCCCGGCGCGCGACCCGCCGGGCTGCCATTCACCGAGGCCGCGCAACCGTTCGCCGAGTTCGACGAGCGGGGCCGCCGCCGGCGCACCACATTCGCTCCACCGATGGATGCCTCCTCTCCGGACCGACTCGCCGCTGTCGTCGCGATCACGTGCCTGGCCTGCGGCGCAGCGCCGATCGCGGCGCCGCAACCGACCGCCTCCGCCCCCGCCCCCGAGCTCCACCTCGAGCCGTATCGCTTCACCGCGCGCGACGGCACGGCGGTCGACGCCGAGCTCGGCAGCTTCGAGGTCCCGGAGCGCCGCGCCAATCCGCGGTCGCGGCGCATCGCGCTGTCGTTCGTGCGGTTTCGCTCGACGGCGGCCAGCCCCGGCGCGCCGATCGTGTACCTGGCCGGCGGCCCCGGCGGCTCGGGGATCGCGGCGGCGACCGGCCCGCGGTTTCCGATCTTCATGGCGCTGCGCCGGCTCGGCGACGTGATCGCGTTCGATCAGCGCGGCACCGGACGCTCCAACCACCTGGCGCCGTGTGTCGGTGACGTGAATCAGCTGGTCGAGCGACCGCTGACGCGCGACCACATGGTCGAGCAGTTTCGCCGCGGGCTCACCGCGTGCTTCGCCTGGTGGCAAGCGCAGGGCAGCGACATCGACGGCTACACCACGCGCGAGAGCGCCGACGATCTCGAGGACCTGCGCCGCGCGATCGGCGCCCGGACGCTGAACCTGTGGGGGATCAGCTACGGCTCGCACCTCGGCCTCGCGATGCTGAAGTACCACGAGGCCAGCGTCGGCCGCGCGGTGCTCGCCTCGATCGAGGGGCTCGATCAGACGGTCAAGCGCCCGGCGCTCACCGACGAGCTGCTGGCGCGCGCGCAGCGGCTGATCGATCGCGACCCGGCCGCCGCGCACTATCCGGACCTCGTCGCCACCATGCGGCGCGTCCACGCCCGGCTCGAGGCCGATCCGGTCGCGGTCACGTTCACGCCGCCGGGGGGAGCGCCGGTCCACCTGCGGCTCGGTGGCTTCGTCCTCCAGATCCTCGCCGGCGGGCTGATCGCCGATCCACGCGGGCTCGCGCAGCTGCCGCGGCTGTATCGCGCGCTCGATCAGGGCCACCCCGAGGCCGCCGCGCAGCTCGTGGCCGACAACCTGCCGGTCAGCTTCGCCGGCATGCCCGATGCCATGGACATCGCCTCCGGCATCACCGCGGCGCGCCTCGCGCGCGTCACCGCCGAGGCGCGGACCAGCGTGCTCGGCGACGCGCTGAACTTTCCGATGCCTCATGTCCTCGGCGTTCGCCCCGAGCTCGATCTCGGCGATGGGTTCCGGGCACCGCTCGATGCGGCGACCCCGGTGCTGTTCATCTCGGGAACGCTCGACGGCCGGACCTACGTCCCCGAGGCCGCGGCCGAGCTGCGCGGACTGCGCCACGGCCAGCACCTCATCGTCGAGAACGGCGGCCACAACATCTTCGAGGCCGACCCGCGGATCGGCGACGCGGTCGTCGCGTACTTCGCCGGCGCGCCGGTCCCCGCGGCCATCGAGCTGGCACCGCCGCGGTTTGCGCCGCCGTGATCGCGGATCGCTACGGCGTGTCGCGCAGGATGCACGCGGCGGCGTCGAACTCGCGCAGGCTCGTGGCGGGAGCCCCGTGGATCGCAGCCGCATCGGCCTCCCGCGTCGACACGTTCACCGCGACGCCCGCGACGGCGGTCGCGCCGACCTGGAACGTCAGGGTCAGGTTGAGCCCGTTGCGGTCGCAGGTGTCCTCGGCCGCGACGTGGAGCGTGATCGTGACGCTGGTGCCGCGCGGCACCGACGACAGCACGCTCACCGGGATCGTCAGATCGGTGTTCGAGAACGCCGGCAGCAGCGCGAGCGGCTTCGGCGCGCCGATCTTGACGCCCGCGTTCGAGCTCGTCGCGGTGAGCGTCACCTGCTCGGCGGCCAGGACGCCGCCGTTGGCGACGGTGACGTGCAGCAGGCCGGACTCGCCCGGCTCGAGCGAGCCGTCGTGGTCGGACGGGGTGCCCTCGGTGACGCTCGGGGGGCCGGCGGCGATCTTGGCGGCGAGCGTGCCGCTCTCGACCACGCCCGCGTTGGTCGTCGAGGTCTTGAGCGGCGACACCGCGCACGAGCCGATGCCGCGGCCCGCGAACGCCGCGGCCATGAGCAGCATGTCGTCGGTGTCGAGCGCGCTCGCGCCGATGAGGATCGCGTCGCGCTGCTCGGTGAAGCTCGCGTTGGTCGGCGCCAGCAACAGGCCGGCGACGACGTAGTCCGACATCCGGCGGCGCGCGATGGTGACGCCGTGCTCGTCGGCCAGCACGTTGAGCACCTCCCACATCATCGTCGCCCAGATCTCGCCGGCGTTGTGGACCTCGCTGTTGATCCCGCCCGGGGACCCGGGCGTGGTGGTGGGCAGTGGGTTCTCGTCGCCGATGTGCCGGAAGCTGAGATCGTTCTTGGTCCGGTCGCGGCTGTACGGGAACCGGCGGATGCCGAAGTACGCGGTGTCGGGCGTGCCGTCGGCGAGCGCGTACGGCGCCATCGCGTAGACGCCATCGCGGTTGTCGCCCTCGCGCAGCATCAGCATGAGCGCGTTGAAGTCACCCCAGCCCTCGGACATGCCGGCGCACTGCTGGGAGTTGCCGCAGTTGGCGAGGCGATGGTGCAGGTAGTGGCCCCACTCGTGCCCGACCACGGTGTTGTCGAGGTCGCCGTCGCGCTCGGGGCCGCGAGCCGTGCTCTGGATGGTGAGCGTCAGCGGGCCCGCCGCGAGCGCGGCCTTGAGCGCCAGGCCGTTGGTCTTGCCGACCACCAGGCCGGGCAGGTTCGCCGCGGCGCTGCCGCCGAACAACCGGGGGAGGTCGAGCTCGCCGTCGGCCAGGATGACGCCGACCGCGCCGGCGGCCCTGGCGTTGTTGACGCTGACCTGCGAGTTGCACTGCGCCGCGTAGGTGAGCAGCGCGATCTTGCCGGTGACGCCGGTGATCGCCTGGCAGCCGTCGTCGGTCGGCGCGGTCGCGTCGATGCCGATGGCCACGTCACCGGTCAGGCTGAAGGTGCGGGGACCGTTCGAGAACGTACTGCTGGTCACCACGCCGCTCGGCGCGGTGAGCAAGCTGTCCGCGCCTGCCGTCCACAGGAACATGCGCATGCGCGGCCGCGCGCCGTCCGCCGGCGTCGCCATCGACGCGTTGTTGCGCGAGCCCGCGTTCGCGCCGGCCTGCGCGGTGATCAGCAGGCGATCGTTGGCGACGCCGCCGCGGCCGAGGTTGTCGAGCTGGGCGTTGCGGGTGGTCTCGGTGAAGCCCGAGTCGTACCACCAGTCGTGCATCCAGTTGACCAGGTAGAACGCGTTGACCGCGCCCGCCTTGGACTGGTCGGGCGTGGCGAGCGGCTCGAGCTCCTGATTGTAGGTGAAGTTGAGGATCCGGCCGGACTTGACCTCGGGGCGGATGTCGCCGGGCGTGAACACCGCGTTGCCGTCGAGGTCGGCGAACGCCTCGGCGTTGTTGCCCGCCGCCGTCGTGGCGTTGTCGGGCAGCCACTTGTCCAGCGTCCGGTTGAACGCCTCCATCACGACCAGGTTCGACGGGATGAGTCCCGGCCCCGAGCCGTCGGGCACTCCGGTGGGGTGCGGCGCGAAGCTCGCGAGCGCGCTGTCGAGCGGCCGGCGGTTTCCCGTGGTCTCGGCGTAGACGCGATACAAGAACGCGTCGTTCGCCTCGAGGTTGACGTCGCGGGCGATCACGCCGCTGCCGTCCTTGATCAGGTAGCTGTGCGCCGACAGCACCGGCATGGTGGACTCGCTCAGCGGATCCGGAGCGGTCTCGGTGATGAGCTCGACGTCCCAGGCCGGGGTCACCTGGTCGTCGATCATGGCGAGCACCTGCCGGGCGCGCGCCTCGGGCACCTGCAGCTCGGGGGTCTCGGCGACCTGCAGCATCTGCCAGCCGCCCACCTCGCCGCCGTCGGCGACCGCCGGCGCCGGCCGCGCGCTGCCGGGCTGCGCGCCGAGCTGCTGCTCGAGCGCGTGCCCCATCGCCTCGCGCGGCGACGACACGAACACTGGACTGGCCGCCGCGGGCAGCAGCGTGCCCGAGACCGCCGCGAACGCGCCGTTGGCGTACAGCAGCACGCGGAGCTCGCTGTCATCGACGGCGATGCCATCGACCTGCTGGGCGAGCGTCACGATGGTGGAGCCGTTGCGGAGCTGCTGGGCCCCCTTGTCGACCAGCGCCATCGGGGTCGCGTGCGGGACCCACAGCGCCGCGAGCGCCGCCACGTGATCGCGGGCGGCGACCTCCGGGGCTGCACCGACGGCACCGGCGCGCGGCACGATCGCGCGGATCAGGCGGGGGACGCCGCGCGCGTCGCTCGCCATGATCGACACGCCGAGGCGGGTGGCGGTCTGTTCGACCGTGGACACCGGTGGACCGGACCCGGGATCACCCGGATCTCCGGGGTCGGATGGCAGGTTCGGCGACGAGCTGGTCGAGCAAGCGGTCGCGAAGAGCAACGACGGAATAGCCAGTGTGCGAATGCGGAAGCGCATGGGGTTTACCTCCCTGTCAGCGGCGGCCCCACGCTAGGCCCAAGGTCGCGCGGCGCGCCCCTGTGCGCGCCAGGAAACTGGTGTTCTGTACTAACGCGGGAGTGCGCTGACTGCATTGTATGGTTCGCATATCGAACCTGGCGGGCCTCGATCGGCTGTCCCGGACCACTGGGTGGCCGGCGCGCGTACCTGTAGGCGACCGTCACCGAGGCACGAGCGCTCGCATCGGGGCGGATGTGTCCGTGGGCCGCTGCGATCTCCGTGAGGCGCCAGCAACGGCTCGGCCGGTCGTGCTCCGCGACCTCCTGCGGCAACGCCCGTCCGGCCGCCCGGTACGAGGCCGCTCGCGAACCGCGATGACGCGATCGCGTCGAGCCGGGCGTCTTCGGCAGGCAGCGAGCAACGGCCTCATCGCTGCGACATGTCCTGTGAACGGATCCCGCCCGACCGGGCACGACTCCTCATGTCGGATGTACGCCAGCGAGCGTGGTACGCGGTCGTCACCTCGGCCGTTTTCATGGTGGCGATCGCGGTCCCCGAGGTGTGGAAAGCCCTGGAGATCTCGCAGTATCTGCCCCGTCCGCTCGGCTCGCTGCTCCGTGGCACCGCGATGGTGGCGGTCGTCATCCTCGGCGTGCGGGGCCTGCACCGACTCGGGATGCGCGGCGCCGCGGCCGAGCTCGGCTGGCTGGCCCCCGTGCGCCCGGCCGTGGTGTTCGCGTTGCTGGCGACCTCGCCGATGCTGATCTGCTTCGCGATCGCGCGACCGATCGCCGCCGACCTCGCGCCCGCGTCGCTGGCGATGACCAGCCTCGTCGCGCCGTTTGTCGAGGAAGTCCTGTTTCGCGCGTTCCTGTTCCGCCAGCTGTACCGCCGGGCGCGACTCGGCTTCTGGTGGTCAGCCGCGATCCCCTCGCTGCTGTTCGCGCTCGGCCACGTCTACCAGGCACAGGGCCTCGGCGAGCTGGTCGGGATCCTCGCGATCACCGGGATCGGCGGCGGTCTGTTGTGCTGGGTCTTCGTGTGCTGGGCGGACAGCTTCTGGGCCGTGTTCGGACTGCACGCGCTGATGAACCTGTGGTGGGACGTGTTCGCCGTCGACACCTCGGCCCTCGGCGGCTGGCTCGCGAATGGCGCCCGGCTCGCCACGGTCGCGATCGCGCTCGTGCTCGCCGAGCGCCATCGCCGCGCCGGGCGGCGGCAGCAGCCGGTTGCCGTGCCGGACGCGACGCTCGAGCAGCCAGCAGCGATGCGGCGGTGGACTGCCATCCCGTGAGTGCTGGTGTTTGCCGGGCGAGACCAGGCGCCGGGTCAAACGCCAGACCGGCGCATGGTATCGTCGCTGTGTGCGAACGCGTGACCTGTTCCTGCTCCCGGCGACGGTGGTGGTGGCGTGCGGCGGAACACTGTGGGGCGGGCACCACAGCTACGTGGCGCTGCAGAACCGCGCGCCGCTCGAGATCACCTGCGCCGACTACCTGCAGAGCCGTCCCGACGCCGGATGGCTGCGCCTGACGCATTGCTTCCCCGACTTCGATCACGTCGGCATCGAGACGTTCACGCGCAAGACCGCGAAGGACCAGAGCGGGACCACCACCACCGCCGGGGTCTACGTGCCGCTGCGCGCCGCGCAGCACTCGACCGATGCGCGGACCAAGATCCTGCTGTTGAGCGACGACGACGACATGCTGACGCTCGGCGGCTTCTCACCCACCCTCGACGAGCGAGTCGTGATCGAGCTGTCCACCTCGGTCGAGGGGCTGGTCGAGAGCGGCCTCGCGCTCAGCCAGCGCCGCAGGACCGAGATCGCGAACCTGCACCTCCGGCTCACCGACGACTTCGTCATCCTCGAGCGCGGCGCGCGGCCGCGGCCGCTGTGGTTCGCGCTCGGCGAGCTCTGGCTCGGGATCGCGGCGGTGACGCTGCTGGTTCGCCGGTACCGTCGCTGGTCTCGCGGCGGCCCGGTTGTGCTACCCAGGGCGACGCTGCGGCGCGAGCGCGCGCCGAGCGACGCCGACGAGGCTTCCTGACGCCACCGGCCCGTCGGCGCGTACCGCGCGCTGCGTTCAGCGCCCGAAGAACTGGACCACGTTCGCATCCGGATCGAGAACGGCGAAGGTGCGATAGTCAGCGCCGGGTGGAACGACGATCCCGTGACTGAACCGCGTCCGCGTGCGCTCGAGCTCGGAGGCAAGGCCGTCCAGGTCGGTGATCCAGAAGCCGGCCTTGAAGATACCTTGCTCGAAGGATCGATCCGGCATGGCCGTCGGCGCCGTCGCCGCCTTGCGCTGGATCACCTCGATGAGGTGATCGCCGCGCCGCAACAGCGCGAAGCGCAAGCCCCCGTCCGGGGATCCACCTTCGCGCAGGACCTCGAAGCCGAGCTTCTCGCGATACCAGGTCGCGGTCACGGTCGCGTCCGATACGCTCAGCGCGAAGAAGCTCCCCGAGGCGGTCCACGTTCCGGATCCAGCCTTTGCCACGGTGCTCCCGATCGGCGGCCGAGGCGAACACGACAGCACGACACCGAGCACGAGCAGATGGAGACGTGGCACGGCGCCGAGCCTACCAGCTGCGGACGCGACGTCACGAGTTGTCGTCGCGTGTCGCCAGGGCGGCCATGAACGGCGGCACCGGGCGCCCCGCGGCCGCCAGCCAGATCGCCATCGCGCCGGCGACCTTGCGAACCGCCGGCCGCGCGCTCATGCGGTCGCGCCAGGCGAGCAGTCGCGGCGTCGCGGGGGTGATCGGGGCACCCTGGCGCTCGCCGAACAGCGCCGCCATGTAAAACGCGATATCGACGAACGAGTAGGTGCCGACGAGCCAGTCCCGGCCTGACAACCGCTCTTCCTGGAGCGCGTAATAGCGAGTCGCAGCGCCGATCGCGGCCAGCGCCGCTTCCTCTTGCAGCTGGTCTTGCAACCCCATCAGCCGGATGATGTGGGGGAAGTACACCTCATCGGACTGATGCTCCTGCAGGCGCGCCCGGGCCCGGGCCTGCGCGCCGCTCGGCCACAGCGCCGGAACGGGCACCAGATCTTCCAGGTACTCGAAGATCTGCGTCGAGTCGAAGATCTCGAGATCGCCGTGCACCAGCACCGGCACCTGCTGCTTGGGGTTGATGCGGATCACCTCGGGGTGCCTGGGCTGATAGCCGGCCGAGGACTCGTACGCGACCATCACCAGCTCCACGTCCAGCCCCTTCTCGCGCGCGGCGATCTCCGCCTTGGCGCCAAACATGCTCAGCGGACCGGAGTACAGCGTGGGTCGCGACGGCGTGGTCATGATCGTTCCAGACTTGCAAGCCCGGCCGGCGATCGCAACGCCGGCGCACCACGCTCTGCGCGTCGTCGCGCGATCGGGCCCCGGACCGCGGCGTTTCCTGACACCACGCGGTCAGGTTTATCCGTCAGATCCATCGCCGTCGCAGGAGCCAGCTCTTCACGCCCTGCGTGACCACCAGGTAGCACGCCAGCGTCACGCCCAGGATCGGCCAGTACAACGTCGGCAGCCTGGTGAAGCCAAGGTACCGACCGGCGAACGAGAGCGGCAGAGCGATGCCCACGGCGATGATCAAGAGACCCGCGGCGATCACGGATCTCGACGCCCGGCTGTGCACGAACGGGAGCTTGTTGGTCCGGATGACATGGATCACGAGCGCCTGCGTGATCAGGCTCTCGACGAACCAGCCGGTCTGGAACAGGCTCGCGCTGTGTGCGGCGGCCGACGCGGTCGACACATCCCAGCAGCCGAACCCGTAGAGCATGACGAGGTAGGTCGTGTAGTCGAAGATCGACGAGCACGGTCCGATGAACACGATGAAGCGGGTGAGCGCCTTGATGTCCCACGGTCGCGGCCGCTGGATCTGCTCCGCGTCGACGTCGTCGGTCGGGATCGTGGTCTGGCCGATATCGTAGAGCAGGTTGTTGCTGAGGATCTGGATCGGCAACATCGGCAGGAACGGCACGAAGATGCTCGCGCCGAGCACGCTGAACATGTTGCCGAAGTTGCTCGACGCGCTCATCCGGACGTACTTGCTGATGTTCGCGAACACCTTGCGGCCCTCGAGCACGCCCTCGTCGATGACCCGCAGCGACTGCTCGAGCAGGATCATGTCGGCGGACGCCTTCGCGATGTCGACCGCGGTGTCGACGCTGATGCCGACATCGGCGGCATGGAGCGCCGGTGCGTCGTTGATGCCATCACCCATGAACCCGACGGTGTGGTTGCGCGATTGCAGCGCCTTGATGATCCGCTGCTTGTGCGCCGGTGACACGCGC
>Ga0307515_10010946_pt1 | contig 17294 bp, 25 predicted proteins | sample 17_EM_MG_FD_194513 | JGI IMG/M metagenome (GOLD analysis project Ga0307515, IMG submission 194513) | Populus trichocarpa ectomycorrhiza microbial communities from riparian zone in the Pacific Northwest, United States - 17_EM | ecosystem: Host-associated > Plants > Roots > Unclassified | place...
ACATATTATCTTTTTTAAAAGTATTTAATTTTTTCAATATTTTTTACAAAAGTTAGCTTGAAAACTCGAAGGGGTGTGCTAAATGAAAAGCAAAAAATAAAATAAAATAAATATTATTTTAGCTTTTTCATATTTGTTTTACATGCTCCAAAGAAAATGTGCTAAAGAAAATGCCAAAATACCTTTTGTTTTTTATCAATGCTATTTAACATATCTTTCAAAAAAACCAAAACCAATAAAATAAGGCCAATAAAAAAATAAACCAATTAAATATAATTATATAAAAAAAAAACTTTAAATTTACAAAGAAAAAAATATAAAGTATTTATTTCTTACACTCCAACAAAATTAACTTTTTCAATAACTTTATTTTATTGAAATATATATAATAAAATAAAAAATACTATTTAAAATATTATTTTATCAATTTAACTCTAAAAAATAGCATTCTCCATCGGATAGTCAGAGAAAAAATAGAACATTTCCAAACAAAAACAAAATAAAAGTGGTATTTCAGTAATATCACCAATCCCCATGATGCCACCATGATCAATTCCCAACGCAACCTTCGCTGCTTCCCATAACAGAAAGAAGGAACTATTCCACCATACTCTTTCTCTCTCACCGTTGTTCCTTCCGCTTCCTTCTCACCATGTCCTCTGCCGCTCGTCTACGCCGCGTATGCGCTGCTGCTCTGGCCACCGCTACTGTCGCCTCTGTTGGCGGCTCCATCATCCTATCTCCAAACCTCTCCTCCAACGACCGCGGCTCTGGAACAGTGCTCGAAGCCGTGAGGAGCAAAATCAATGATCCGTACGCTAACGTTCCGTCGCGAGCAGTTCAAGAGTCAGCTTTGATCGGAGCTAGTCAAGCCAATCCTCTTGACATTCTCGTCGTCGGTGGTGGCGCCACCGGATGCGGTGTCGCTTTCGATGCCGTGACCCGTGGACTTCGTGTTGGCCTTGTTGAACGCGAAGATTTCTCTTCCGGCACATCTTCAAGGTCCACTAAGCTAATTCATGGCGGTAATAAGATTCTCTATTCATTTATTTGCTTATAATTTAATTTATTGGAATTAATTCATATTTTTATTTGAATTTTCATGTTTTTGTGTATTATTTCGTGTAATTTTATTTTTATATGCTCGATTGATTTCTTGTGAATATAATATTATTTTTCTATTTAGCTATTGTAATTTTTTTTTTCACTTGATTGTTTTGTTCAGGAGTTCGTTACTTGGAGAAAGCTGTATTTAATCTTGACTATGGGCAATTGAAGCTAGTCTTCCATGCGCTCGAGGAGCGCAAACAGGTTATCGAGAATGCACCTCACCTGTGCCATGCTCTGCCATGTATGACGCCATGTTTTGATTGGTTTGAGGTGGTGTATTACTGGGCTGGCTTGAAAATGTATGATTTGGTCGCTGGAGCGCGGTTGTTACATTTTTCTAGATATTATTCTGCAAAAGAGTCCATTGAGTTGTTCCCTACTCTTGCGAAGAAGGGAAATGATAGGAATCTGAGGGGCACTGTGGTGTATTATGATGGTCAGATGAATGATTCACGAGTCAATGTTGGTTTGGCCTGTAGTGCTGCGTTGGCTGGAGCGGCAGTGCTCAACCACGCGGAAGTCATTTCATTTCTGAAAGATGAGGCTACCGGGCGAATAATTGGTGCCCGGATTCGGGACAATTTTTCAGGTATGACAAGCATCCTTTTAATGCACTTGTATTAGCTGGGCAATTTCACCCTGTTTTTATCATTTCAAGATGAATTATGCAATTGCTGTCTAATTATTCCTCTTTCCCACCATCTTAACTCAATGAACTGCAATGAGTTTACACAGATAATAATGGAAATATTATGAGATTGAAGATGTGTTGAATGCCTGCAGATTACTAGCTTTGATATGCCAACTTGCGGGCACCTTAGTAAGCATTTGACTGACAACCATGTCAACATTGTAATTCTTAATTGACTGACTGATCCTCCTTCAAATATTGGTGCATGGAAATCACCTGTGTGCCAACTATCTCTAACTAGCCCCGCCATATGTTTCACCTTCTAAATACTTAGGAGATAGAACATACCCAAGCATACAATTTCTATTTGCTTGCACACTTGTGCATTTTCTCACCTGTTTTTCTTGCCTCAAGTCGACCAAGTTTATATATTGACAGAGTAACCACATTGACATTATGTTATTGATTAATATTTCCTATCATACTATACCAGGCAAAGAGTTTGAAACCTATGCAAAAGTTGTTGTAAACGCGGCTGGGCCATTTTGTGACTCTGTAAGGAAATTAGCTGACAAAGAGGCAACAAGTATGATCTGTCCTAGCAGTGGTGTGCATATCGTTCTTCCTGATTATTACTCTCCTGATGGAATGGGCTTGATTGTTCCCAAAACAAAGGATGGTCGTGTTGTTTTCATGCTGCCATGGTTGGGAAGAACTGTCGCTGGCACAACAGATTCCAACACTGTTATCACTCCACTTCCAGAACCACACGAGGATGAGATTCAGTTTATACTTGATGCGATCTCTGATTACCTTAGTGTTAAGGTATGTGATTTCACCAATAAGCTCAACTATTTTGCATGCCATTGGACCTGGAACTAATTAATCTAGTTGCACATTTGCTAACCTTTATCAAGTGAGGATATGTCCTAGATGGTCAAACCAGCTACTTGACTTGCTTTGGGTCATGCTCAGTAGTGAGGCCCGGCAGTTTTGACAACTGTGGCCTTTGCTCTAGAACAAACTTTGGCAAAGTGCAGGTTTTGATAGATTAATAAATTGGATGGCAGAGATTATTGTTGCTAAGTTTGCATGGGGTTAGGTTTTAACCTTAATGGAGAAGCCTATATAAATTCGAAGGGTATGTAAATGTAGTGCTGAGTCTAGTCCTCTTCTTTGTGTGTGTGTGTGTGTGTGTTAAGATTTCTTTTGGATATTTTAGTAAAAGTGGATAAATATAGGTTCGGCGCACAGATGTTCTTTCAGCTTGGAGTGGCATTCGCCCACTGGCTGTTGATCCATCAGCAAAGAGCACCGAGAGCATCTCTAGAGATCATGTTGTATGCGAAGACTATCCAGGCTTGGTAACAATCACTGGTGGTAAATGGACCACTTACCGAAGGTAATTTTTTGTTTGTTTGATCAGAGCCTGGAAAGAATTATGAATGACTATGAGGGTTTTGTATTTTGTGATATCAATAGGTGGTATCTGATCTAGCAAATCTTTACCTGTTTACCACGTGGATCATTAACATCAGTATTATTTTAACAAAACATCTTGACGTGAATAACATCATCTATTATTAGCTGAGTTCTGTATTTTCACCATCCACCCACCCCCCTCTTTCATTTCTTTATTTGGCTCCAAATTCTGTGCTTACTAGAATTAGTTTCAGCATGGCTGAAGATGCTGTTGATGCAGCTGTTAAGTCTGGAAAGTTGAGTCCAAAAAATGGAAGTGTAACTCACAATCTGAGGCTGATGGGTGGAGATGGATGGGAACCTTCATATTTTACTGTTCTTGCTCAACAATATGTACGCATGAAGAGGACATATGGTGGAAAAGTTGTCCCTGCAATAATGGACACTGCTGCAGCTAAGCACTTATCTCATGCATATGGTACATTGGCAGAACGAGTAGCTGCTATAGCTCAGGTTGGTTGTATCTTTCAAGATTTAATATATGATGCATGCATGCATTGCCCTGGGCTTGTTGGTTATCCATGCCGTACTTTGAATTTACACATTTGTGCTGCTATAAAGTACTTGTTTTTAATGAAAATCCAGTTTTGGTTTTTATACTACCTTTAACAATTCACCTTCCTACAATTCAGAATGAAGGTCTGGGGAAGAGGCTTGCCCATGGATACCCTTTTATGGAAGCCGAGGTTGCTTATTGTGCCCGGAATGAGTACTGTGAATCAGCTGTTGATTTCATTGCTAGAAGATCACGGCTTGCTTTCTTGGACACTGATGCTGCTGGCCGGGCCTTGCCACGTGTCATCGAGATACTGGCTGCTGAACACAAGTGGGACAAGTCAAGGAAGGCACAAGAATTACAGAAGGCAAAAGAATTTTTGGAAACTTTTAAATCTTCAAAAAATGCTCATTTCCATGATGGGAAACACTGATAGTAAGTTCAAATCATTTTTTACTCTCTAATTCAGTCAATTCTTCTCGAATCTATAGTTACTCTGTTGTTTTTATGTTTTAGGGTCACGACTCACCTGAGCTGGGTTTTAAGGAGCTCATTTTCTTTTGGTATACAAAGTTCGTTCGCCCCAACTTTCCTCGCCTACAGATAGACGAGGTTTTGATTTCTTTACTCCGCAGATTGCTACAGCACGTGGTTAAATATCTTACACGCATTCCGAAGGAGATTTGTTGCCTTTTAGCTTTTCACGCACAGTTATCTGCCGAAATAATGCCCGGCCTTCTTGAGTTGAATGAAATTGGTAACGGTGAATATGTTTATAAGTGGTCGAAATTGGTGACCTGACTAATCAACAACCAGAAATGGGTATGCTTTTTATTTTTTTTAACGTGTAATAAATTTCCCGTTTCCAGTTTCTCTGCAGTGTTCTCTAAGTAATTACGAGAAGCATTTCCCCCCTGCCTTCTGGAATGTTTGGGAACGCGGCTGTGGCTGCGTTCTCAAAAAATTTTAATTTTTTTTTTACTAAAATTTAATATAGTTTTTATGTTTTGGATCGTTTTGATGTGCTGATGTTAAAAATGAGTTTTAAAAAATAAAAAAATATCATTGACATGCATTTTGGTACGAAAAGTTGTTTGAAAAGCACCCGCAACCACACTGCCAAACACGCTTTTTCTCTCTCCGGAGCTGCCCCATGGGACTTTGAATAATGAGTCTAGGTTTTCTTTATTTGTTAAAATCACTTTTTTTTTAATCAGTGCCACTATAGTATGTTGCGCAAATAAATGAATTTTATTTTTTTAATTTTAGAGATGGGTACTATACAAATGTGAGTAGGTGTATTATAGAGTGTTCGTGAGCAATCTCTGTCCCTGCATTGGACCTTGATATATGATATGGGAGAAGATTGCTTCACTCGTGCTATTTGGTGCGTACATGATTTCTGTTCATCAACATTTGGTAGTGTCCTAAACTCCTCCCAGGGATTGGGATGTCACTTGTGAGAATGAACAAGCCCAACTAATTTCACAACAATTTAGCTAGCTAGCACCAATAATCCATCTAAAAATATTAGATGTTTTGAAGAAAAACTTCTCCAAATACGTTGATATACAAGGAAAAGTTAAAATAGCTCATAAGTTATGATAAGTGGATTTATTTTTCATGATATCATCATCAATCTAAATTTGAAAGGAAAGTACGAGAAAGAAAAGTTTCATGAAAAATCTAAATAAAGCGATCGTGAGGGAATTTAACAGACCAACAATCGGTCACTCGAGAATACCCTTACATCAGAAGAAGAAGAAGAAGAAGAAAGAAAGTCATTGTTAAAGCTGAGGGTAAAGCCCAGACCATTACGAACCCAACCCAAAACACACAAAATCTCAACGGCTAAGCTACCCCCAGACCAATCCCAGTCCATCTAAAATGGTAGCAGCACTCTCCTCTCATCACCACCACCTTCTTCAGAAAACCCTCACTCTATCACCTCAACAAACCCCTCCGTTCCAAACGCATCACTTCCTCCTTAGAATTCAACATCACTTTCGCCCCTCCTAAACCGGAATTCCAAATTCACCGCCAACCTCCGAAACGACCCCGCTTCCCTCTCTCTCCCTCCATGCCAGCTCTTCATTCCCCGGATAATCCGAGGAGAAGATGGAAACCTCAAGCTCCATTCTCACCATCCGGAGCGTTCCCTCCACGCTCTCACCGATGCGAAAACACAACCAAAGAAAAAGATAGAGGAGGTGAGGAAGGGGAGTGGTGGAAATGCGAAGACCAAGCTGGAAGTGGAGCCTTGGCGTTCTAAGGCGGCGCGTAGGTTCTACAATGAGAATTTTAGAGACCAAGCACAGCGGTTAAGTAAAGTTCTCGCCGCTGCTGGAGGTAAATTGCTGTAAAAATCTCTACGTATATGTTTACTGCATACGTATTGTAATGTATTATTAATCCTGTAATTAGTGGCGAGGAGCAGTGAAGAGTTGATTTTTGAAGATGGTTCTGCATACAATACTCCACAGGTAATTATAATATGAATATATGAATTCTCTATTAATAAAATTAGTATTTTTATTAGAATTTGGAAGTTATTGCTTTGTTAATTTGTTGTGATGATGTTTAGACTCGAGTTGATCCTGGGAGGGATGTTATATATGTTAACTGAAATCGGCTTATTTGATGATTATTTTAAGAGTTGGGCAGGTACTTGTGTTATTGTTTATGATTTCTATTTGTTTTAGAGTCGGAAGTTATTAGTTACAATTGTTTTCTGTTTTGTAGGACTAGCGAAATCCAGGGCTACCTAAACCACGATTATTTACTGTTGGACGACTTGATGTTGCCACAAATGGGTTAATTATTGTGACCAATGATGGTATGATGATAACATTACGATTTGTGAATGTAATGAATTGGGATTTTCTGTTTGTTGTTTCAAAATTGAATGGATTGAGTAAGCAATTTATATGCTTTTCATTTTCAGGAGATTTTGCCTAAGAAATTGCTCTTCCTTCATCAAAATTATCGAGGGAGCAAGTTTTCATGTGATTTGTCCTCTATACCATCTGCAACTTTTAGGCGTAAAATTGTCCTAGAGAACAGATTTATCCATGAACGAAATTGCTTTTTAATCTTTTGTTAGAAGAGACTGGATGTGACTTGCTATGTATGTTTAGTAGCTGAGCATCCTCTGAATTTTAGTAGTTGCATGCGTGATTGCAGATATATTGCAACAATTGATGGTGCAGTAAGTAAGCGGTCTGCCATCAGTGAAGGAACAGTCATTGACAGTGTCCATTGCACCCCAGACTCCGTGGAGTTGTTACCACAACAACCAGATATATCAAGACCACGTCTTTGTATTATGGTGTGTATTTTATTTCTGTTCAGCCAGCTAGAATTATTTTCATAATTTATAGTACTGCATCCTTAAAGACATGTTATTATCACCTTTCCTACTGTGGATATAATTGTTTTCTCATACATGTGGAAATCTTTCTTTCGAAATTGACCTTCTTCATTGTCTTCGGAGTTTAAATATATATTCTCTGTTGTTCTGAATTCCAAATGGTGAAACAGTTTCATGCTTTTATAAGAAGTGCATAAATGATAATTATTTTTGGATTAAGATGAGATGGATTTGATAAAAAAGTCTTGTTTTTTGATACTTGCTGAGAAAAAAGAAAAAAAATGGGGCAGAAAAGCTCTTTATGCCAGTGTAATGGAAGAGTTTCTTATGATTGTGATGTAATGTCAATTATTTTTGCTGAGTGACCATTTTCTTTCAGTTCATACAACACCACGAGTTTCTTTCTGGTTTTGAGGTTTTGCTTTGTTTAATTAATTTCATCTCAGTTGATTACGACTCATAAGTGCATAAATGAAGGGAGGAACCATGAGATTCGAGAACTAGTAAAAAATGCTGGGCTTGAGTTTGGTTTTAGTTTTTGATGACACCCTTATAACATTGAGAGAAAAAAGAAAAAGAAAAAAACAGATACTGATACTGTATTATAAGCTCTTATTTTTGCATTATTTTAATAACTCAAGTTTGGGAAGCATGTTGACCTAAACCAAACTGAGCTAAAGACTCTGGGTTGGAAATGTTGAGAGCGGTTGCTGCACAATGGCAAGACTTTAACATTCTCTCCCTGGAAGTAAACTTCAAAATCAGATGGAACACAGTTTCAAGGTTTTAACTTTCAATAGAAGCCTATGCTTTTTGAAGACCATTGCGTTGTTGGGTGGCATGGTGATTTATGAATTGGACTGGCCTTTAAATTGCAGGGGTTGGTTTATACTACTGCCAGAAGAAGCAGGCGAGCTATGTTGGGGTAGCTCCATTGCTAGTATTAAAACAGAAATCCATCCGTTCAAATCTGGAAATTTCCTGGTTGCAAGGAGCACGTATCTGCATATGATGGAAATGTAAATGTGAGCGAAGAGCCTGCATGTGTTTTTTCATGAAATCAAAATATTCGCTTGTCATATAGATCAAAGGTATGGAGATTTCATGACCCATTTTGATTCCTTAGTTGAACTAACATTGTTACCACTGTATAGAGTTTTTAGCAGATGCCATCTATAAATACTTACTTTTAAGGCCAATCAGATGGATAAAAAGCAGCCTTACTTCTAAGACAGCTAAGGTAGGCGCAAATGTAGGCTGTCGGTCATCTAGTTGGGCATCCCGTGCTAGGTTTCATTCGTTAACACCGAAAGAGAAAGAGACAAGGCCCATCCTGCAACTCCTGTTGCAATTCTCCTGTGTCTATTCTTTTCAATAGTTCTACGTACAGCCTAGCCCGATGAGCTCGTGTGCTTGCATGTGCTCAACAATTGTAGGGTCTCGTTTCACATGCTATTGATCCGTGAATAAATTCTCCTGTTTCGATCTGTTGATTGATTACTTCCTGTTTTCATTCTTAAAAATATCATGGTTTTAACAAGGCTCGGCATCGTATTATGGTTTTGTAAGACTATGTAACTTGTCCTGAATAATAAAAAAAAGAGAGTAAAGGACCACGCACCGTAAGGTGTTGGCTGGATAGTGAGCGAGGGAGTTTGCTTTCCTAGTTCCAAGTTATCATTTCACATTTGAGCTCAAGGAGAGACTGAAGGACTAATCTCTATACGCGATAAGCTAAAACCAATTCAAGTAGTCCTGGGAACTAGTCTAGGAATACCAAGAATGAAAAAAGAGTGGTTCGTAGCAAAAGGGAGATTAGAAAATGGGCTGCATGCAGGGTTCCACCAACTTTTAACATTAAAAAAGTCGTGCAAGATTCAATGGGATCAATTAAAGTACAGGTAAGGAACCGAGGTCAAAGGTTTACAGCAATGCTCTAAAATTCATAAAGTTTGGATTTTCGTGCTCCCATGTTTATATTAGTTGAATCCCACAAAGGATTTTAAGAATTTGAAAAGGTTGCTTTCCACCACCCTTTCCAGCTTGCACCTGGTGTCGTACTTTCTTTTATGCCGACCAAAAGGGATAAAACAAAACACACAGGAAAGCAATAATAGAAGAAACTGTTGATTCATTTATTTTGACAGTTGCTTTTGGTCGTCGTTGTCAGCTATCTATTAAAATAGCACAAAAAGGCTTAGCTTCAACATTTGGAGCATGGAGAGATGGTTAAACTGGGCGGTGACAACGATTAAAAATCAACATAGAAAAGCCAAATTGAACCTTCCACGACAATGATTTGATCACATTTAATGACAGCACAGTAAGGATAACAGAGTACTTAAATAAAATAATGCATAATTACTTAAATATAAAATTTAACCCATCTTGTACATTGACTCTTTAACATCTACGAAACTTTATTTAATTAGATTAAAATATAAAAGGAACAAAAACTTATTTTAAAGAATGAAAACAAACAAATAAAATAAATTTATTTATAGAACAATCATTTCTGTATCTTCAAAACATTATACCTTATGTTTTTATTGAGACTATTTGACATATCAAATACAATATTGCTTGAACTCTGAAATTCCACCTTAGATTAGATCTTTAAACTAAATTAATCACTACTAGTTTGGATTACTTTGAAGTGGTCAGCTTTTATAAAAATAACACAATAATAATCGGGCGGCATCTTATTGAAAGCTCAGATGCCTGAATATGACGAAGCAGAACAAGCTTTAGGCTGTGGGCTTGTAGCCAGGAGGCAGTAGCATTCATTATGTGGATCTGGCATTGATCACACAGATTACGGAAGAGTAAAATGGGTCAATAAATGATTACATTTATTATTATTTATCATTACAAAAAGAGGAAAATGCTCAGTCCAAGAATTTAGAGGAGGGTTTTGTGTGGTATTAATTGGGAGATCGAGTATTAGAGCTCAATCAGTGCCGACAACCTGGCATCAACAGTTCTTTCGAGTTATTTTTCGGTGCCATCCATCTTTGCTTTGTTGTCCTATATTGCTAAGAACTCACATCGTGTGTCCCACGCTGCAATGCAAGGACGGCAGGGAGGCCGCTGGTCGATGATCTGGGACGCAAAATGTTCTGCTGGACAAGACTCAAGAGTCATCTGCATAAACAAGAACTCGTACCTAAAATGACCATTTCAACTTATCATGATGGCTGAGATTTGTCTTGCTCGGTTTGTTCCTCACAGACTTTAAAAAATTCAATACAAGGAACGAGTTTATCCTATTTGTGATCATGAAATTGCCATAAAAACTTTTTTGTGTGGGTGAAAAGAATTCACTCTGAAATGGGGGAAATGTCTCTCTTACTATGATTATGGGGGTGTTTAGGATAATTATAAAGAATATTTTTTAAAAAAATTTATTTATAATATCACACATTAAAAAAAATTAAAAAATTAAATTAAAAAAATATTCAAAAATTAACGAAACTGTTGTTGAACCGCTACACTAAACATGTCTTTATCAACAACTTTTAGCCTTGTTTTTCATTATTATATTAACTATAATAATTCTCACATGAGATTCATAGGAATGAAATAAATACTGAAATTATAACAAATGACATAGATTTGTGGGGCATTAAAAACTTAACCTAAAAAGTAGCGTATTGGATATAAATATCCATTTAAAAAACAAACCACCAACTTTAGCATATCTAATTGTTAAAATAAATACAACATTAAATATATGTTATCTAAGAAAATATCAATTAATATATCTCACAATGAACTCTGAATGATGTAACTCAACTGGTCAGACTCTAAGTTTGCTTTTTAGAGGTTACCAGTTCGAGTTTCACAAACCTCAGGGCCACTAGAGGCTTACATGGTCGTTAACTTCAGGGCCAGTAAAATTAGTCGAGGTGCGCGCAAGCTGGCCCATACACCCACATTGTTAATATATATATATATATATTACACCCAGGTGGAATCATGAATTAATTCAGTATTTTTTTTTATATAAAAAACAACCTTGTTACAGAGTTTTTTTTAAATGAAATGATATTTTCCAGTAATCAAATTTTATTTAAAATAAAACATGACAAAAACAAAATTTTAGATCAACGTATTATTAGATTAACCCGCTGCAAGATAGATATGTGCTCTGTATGTGATTTTAGCTGAAACATAAAAAAAACAACCCATGATGGAAGGAGACAATCTAGATCATGGAAGAACAACCTTCACGTGTCAATTGTTTTCAGAAAAAGATCACAGATGATTGATGTGGCATTGATTGGGCAATAAAAACCAAAACTTCTGTAATGACAGGGCAGCCGTGCAGTAAGGTCACCATCGATTTTTGCTTTTTCTGAAATTCGGAAATCGTATATTATATCCACAACCTCTGTCTGAAGGCTACATCTAATTTAATCCCTTTCATTAGGCCCACTAATCCCAGATGCCAGAACCTAACGACGGACGTTACACCAACGTCAAGTCGTCAACAACATTCAACACCACCACCACCACATCGCGCGGGAAGGAAACCAAACCATACACACACACAACACACGCTTCTCCCTCCCTCTCTCTCTCATCGTGCCGGCCTCAAACTTTTATTTTCCTCTCTCTCTAGAAGGTAAAAGAAAAAGAAAAAAACAATCTCCGAAAATAAAGAAAACGGTTTCTTTCTTTCTTTAAATCCCTTATGCTCTCTAAAAAGATGGAAACGGTTTGCCTTTGAAATTCAAATAATAATAATGGCTTCTAATTCAACAGTGAGAGTCTCAAGCAGAGGAGCAGAGAGGCAACTGCTACAAACTCAAACTAATCCTCTCCATGGATCTTCTTCTTCGAGTTCCAGAAATGGAAATTCACAACAAAATAATAATAGTAATAGTAATAGCAGCCATTCTGCTGTTCGCTCTAAGGCTCCTCCTCCTCCTGCTGCTTCGAGACGCTCTGTTACTCCTTCCCGCTCTCACTCTTTCGACTTCGATAACGGTCTCTCTCTTTCTCCTTTTGTATCGTTTCTTTGCTTAATTTTGTTATTTAGGAAGAGAAAGAAAAATAAAAAACTGCATAGAAATCGATTTTTTTTTAATTCTAGATATTTGATTAATTATATCAAGTTAGCTATTTTTCTTTTAAAATAAAGAAGTTAAATTAGCACTAATATTTGTTTTCTCTAGAAATGTCAATGATTATAATAGTTATTTTTTTTTTCTTTTTGTGTGTGGCTAATGACAGATCATGGAAGAGTGAGAGTAGCTGTTAGGTCACGGCCAAGGAATGCAGAAGAACTCATTTTAGACGCTGATTTTAACGATTGCGTTGAATTATTTCCCGAGGTCAACTTTTTTTCCTTTCTTTTTCCTTATGTTTTACGTGCTGAAATCAGAACTCATATGTGTGTTATGTTTTATGTCTATGATTAACTTGTTTTTATTTTATTTATTTTTGAAATCAGAACTCATATGTGTGTTATGCAGCTGAAGAGGTTGAAATTGAAGAAAAACAATTGGAGTTCTGAATCCTATAGATTCGACGAGGTTTTAACAGAAACTGCTTCTCAAAAAAGAGTTTACGAAGTCGTTGCAAAGCCTGTTGTACAGGTAATTAACTCACATTGATTAGAGTATCTATGTTTACTGTGTATGCGCGCAAATTGGTTTTGGAAGAAATTGAAGTGATTGTATGGTTTGGATGGCATGTTGATCATAGACTGGAAATTTTTTGATATACTTTTTGCAGAGTGTATTGAGTGGGTATAATGGGACGGTTATGGCTTACGGTCAAACAGGTACTGGAAAAACTTATACGGTTGGAAAACTAGGTAAAGATGATGCGTCGGAGCGTGGTATTATGGTTAGAGCTCTCGAGGACATACTTGCTAGTACAACACGTGGTTCTGATATTGTGGAGGTTTCCTATTTGCAGGTATTTAAATGTTTATCTTGCACTAGGCTTTACTGGTGTTTTATATGTGGATGTCAAGTTGTTAACCCATGTTTAATGAAGAAATGAGCATATGGGGACCTAGAACATTTTCATGTCTTGTTATATCAAGAGGTTGTTGTGATATTAAGACAGTAGCATGTGGAAACCTGTTCTGATTATTCAATTAAAGAAGTACTGCAATGGCATGGTCCCTCCCTGGTTTTAAGTTCCAATCATGTCATTTGATTGTATGCAATGAGAATGACTCTTTTAATTGATATTTATAGCTAAAACCAGTGCTTATTCCAGATCTTACTTTTGTTGTCAAGCTATAGTTGTGTGAAGGATATTCATGCTAGTTTTAAGATGGATGTTTTCTGTTTGATTCTCACTCCATGTTGCTGCTCCAGTTGTATATGGAGTCTATACAAGACTTGCTTGCACCAGAAAAGATTAATATCCCTATTAATGAGGACGCAAGGACTGGGGAAATATCATTGCCTGGTGCTTCAGTAGTCAAGGTTGAAGATCTTGATCATTTTTCAGAACTACTACAAATTGGTGAGGCAAACCGTCATGCAGCTAATACAAAGCAGAATACCGAATCTTCCCGAAGTCACGCAATTCTAATGGTGAGTGTTTTCCTGGTTTTTAGATTATCAGAGTCAATATAAATTCAAGTTTGTGTTCATGGTGTTTCTTGACTAGTGATGAAAACCTGAATTTTAAGCATCTGAGCCTTTTTGGTCTTGCAGGTTTATGTACGAAGATCCATAAATCAAAAGGCAGAAGATGAAACCACTTCACAAGAGAAGGATGTGAAAAGTAATTTATCTGGTGGCAATGGGATACCTAGAGTAAGGAAAAGCAAGTTGCTGATTGTGGATCTTGCTGGATCTGAAAGATTAGACAAATCTGGTATGCTGGTGATACTATCCAAGTCAAAGCTATCAATGTGTACATCTGTTTTGTTTGGCAGGGCCTCCGTTAGAATTTTTGTCAAGCATACATTTTAGGGTGTGACATGCTTCGTCATGTATTTATCATTGAGAAACTCCTATCAAATTTATTGTTTTTTCTTTGTGGTGTAGGTAGTGAAGGTCACTTGCTTGAAGAGGCTAAGTTTATCAATCTATCTCTTACTTCCCTTGGCAAATGCATAAATGCATTGGCTGAAAACAGTCCACATATACCAACAAGGGATTCTAAGCTAACCAGATTGTTGCGTGATTCATTTGGAGGTTGGTCCCAACAGCTTTTATTTTCTGCTCTTTTTTTCCCTCAATCCGTTTCTTCTCGTAACAAATTAAATTTCATGAAATTACAGTGTAAGTTTCTAGTTTCCCATTTTTTTACATATCAACATATAGTGTTATGATGTTTTTCCGAGGTCATGTATTGGTAGAAAGAGGTTGAGCATTACCTTACTATATTATTTGATCTCCCAAGGAGAACAGAGAACTTATTTTTGAAATATATTTAGTATTCTCCTATATGTTCTGCCGGTTCTGTTATTTTTTGGAAGTTGTATTGATGCCCAGGTAAACCTACCACAATCTGCTAGTATTTTGTTTTTGGATAAATTTCTTATGGAATTTCTTTATTACTTTCAATTAAACAGGCTCTGCAAGGACTTCACTGATAATAACAATTGGGCCATCTGGACAACATCATGCAGAGACTACTAGCACAATCATGTTTGGGCAACGGGTGAGTCCTATAGAGAATTAAATTGGATATTCAAGAATTCTATTGTGATTGTCATCTTATTCCTTTTCAGGCAATGAAAATAGTGAACATGGTGAAGCTTAAAGAAGAATTTGACTATGAAAGTTTATGTCGGAAGCTCGAGACTCAAGTAGATCATCTTACAGCAGAACTAGAAAGGGAAAAAAAATTGAGAGAGTGTGAAAAACTTGACTTGGAGAAACAGCTTAAACAATGTCAAGTCTCTTTTTCTGAATCAGAAAAGAATCTAGTCACAAGGTCCGAGGTAGTTGTCTGTCCTATTTTTGTGTATCATTTTTGTTTTGAACTAATGCCTAGGGCGGGTTTAGTTTCTCTTGGTTTGATCAACCAGCTTATTTTTCGTTTTATATGTAGTGATTACTGCTGCATCCAAGTGTTGATTTTATTGTATCTTATAATTTCCTAGCTAATATCTTCTATTGGCTTCCAGTTCCTACAAAAGGAAAATACTCGTCTAGAGGTGGAGATGCAAGACATCTTAAGTGAATTGGAGTCTCAAAAAGGTTGTAATGATTTAATGCGTGACAAGGTTTCTCAGCTAGAGATTAGCTTAAACAATAGTCAGGTATTTCCCTCTTCTACAGTCAAGTTATTGTCCTCGGCCTTTTCTTTTTCTTTTTGGTAATAAGTGTGGTTATGTGTAAAGATATTTGATGTCTATTCAACCGATGCTTTAGTTTTATACTTTTGTTATCCAACAAAAGTCAAACTTGTGATACCGTCCTTGTGCATCTATCATTCAATGATGACTCAACTTGTAATAAACTTTAACAACCTGATTTGTTCTTTCTATGATGATTCTGAATGCTGGGCTGATGACAGCTTTAGTTCACGTTTTTTTCCATGAACTCAAGTTAATTGTAAGAAAGTTTTGTTTCAAGTAAATAACATTATAAATGTATAACATCGGTAAATATCAAATTGGAATAGTTATCACATAAAAATTTGGTTCTAGACTAGAGTACCTATTTTATTTTGAATCAATCCAGTTACACCATTACCAGTTTATTTCTTTTTGAAATCTTTTTAACTACTTGAACATGAGTACCTATGCTGTTCTTTTGATTGTTAGCAGCAGCACCAGCTTGAAAATTCTACATATCAGAAAATGCTTGCTGACACTACCCAGATGTATGAAAAGAAAATATCAGAGTTAATTAAGCAGTTAGAAAACGAGTGTGCTCGTTGTGAAAGAGCTGAAGAACGATTAAATTTGACGAAGAATCTTCTGGGTGATTACCAAAAATCAATTAAGGTCAGTTATTTATAGTTATGTATTCAATTGTCAGTTCTTAGCAGTTTATTTATTCAATGGAGTGGATTTCAATGTTTGATGCTGCATCTTCATAGCTTTCATATTAACAGTGTTCTGCAATTGGACAAATAAGTTTTGGGGATTGCATGTGGTTTTAATTCATGACATTGAAGATACTCTTCATGTATTTTGTTTTATTTTCTCATCTGCTTTCAATATAAATGCATACTCATTTTAAACTTTAAGAAGCAATTCATCTTACCTCAATGTTTATCAAAATGTGCACATAACCTCATGCTGTCTTTTGTTGCATGCAGCAACATGAATCGGAAGATTCTAAATATCAGAAGGTACTTGCAGACACCACTCAGATGTATGAGAAGAAAATAGCAGAATTAAATAAGCTACTAGGTGATGAGCGTAGTCATTTTGCAAGTGCTGAGGAACAGTTAGATTTGATGAAGAAGCTCCTCAGTGATTCTCAAAAATCAATTGAGGTTAGGAATTTATGTCTTAGTTCTACATTTTTCTGCTCCATCTCCATTTTTTGGTCTTAATCATCTATGTTATCTTATTGAAGACACAAAGGGAAAGTCTCTAATAAGATAAAGTGGATTATTATGTCAAACATCAATGAAGTTAAATTCAATGCACTTCCTTCAATTTTAGTCCTCCAGCCATGACAAAGTTCTATCATTACAAGGAAAACCTAATACTGTTTTCTTTTTCTTGTAGCAACATGAGGTGGAAAATTCTGTATATCAGAAAGCACTTGCAGACACCACCCAACTGTATGAGAAGAAAATAGCAGAGCTGATTAAGCAAGTAGAGGATGAGCATACCCGTTTGGAAGGAGCAGAAGAACAACTGGATCTGGCAAACAAGCTTCTAAGTGATCAACAACACTTGATGCAGGTTAACTTTGTCTCCGTTTTTAGTAGGATAAATGAAATTTTGACTTTTCAAATTGGCTTAATTCTCATGTTTTTTCCAGAGGTGCCCTGCAAGGCCGTTCTTCCAATTTCAAAGATTAAAGCTTAGATGTCTTTGTATAAGCAAAATGCCCACTATCATTGCTGTTTGAGTTTTCTTGTTGGGGCTTGGACACACCTCCTTAGTGCTGCAAGTTTCCCTTGTTTTTCATTCATTTTTTTTTTTTTTGCATTTCTCTGGGAATTGTGTATGCTAAACACCTTTCTACACCATCTTGGTCCTAACTTTCAGTTTCTTTTCTTTCTTTATTTTTATGATATACAGGACTTGAAAGAGACTG
>Ga0307515_10010947_pt1 | contig 17291 bp, 11 predicted proteins | sample 17_EM_MG_FD_194513 | JGI IMG/M metagenome (GOLD analysis project Ga0307515, IMG submission 194513) | Populus trichocarpa ectomycorrhiza microbial communities from riparian zone in the Pacific Northwest, United States - 17_EM | ecosystem: Host-associated > Plants > Roots > Unclassified | place...
TTATTAGCAGTGGAATCTACAGTCCTTACCCTTTTTCTTCTACTTCTATAGGTTCTACTGCTAAAAGCTATAAGTGGTTCTAGGCTAGGCTCTATACTATTAGTTGGCGAAATAGTTTATAAGTCTACTAGTTAAGTCTCTAGTACTATTAGTTAAGTCTCTAGCACTAGTAGTTTAGTCTCTAGCACTATACTCTTACTACTCTATAATTCTAGTTCCTATAACTGCTTGCATTTAATTTCTTACTACTATAACTGGTATAAACCACTATAACCTTATCCTGGCGACTAGTTATACTATAGTAAAGGGGATAGCATACTATACTAGTTAAGGGGAGATAAAGTGACTCCTCTAGCTAAAGACGGCACTACTATTAAAAAAGGGAATTCTAATATTAAGCTAAATAAGCGTATATAGTTCTCTATAAGCTTTTTCTGCTATAATATAACTAGTAAAGCAGTCTTATTATTAATCTTAGTTCGTTTTTCTATAACCTATACCCTTCGTTTATTAGCCGTAAGCTTACTATTACTAGCGCTACTAATTCTAGGAAATGAGTTACTAGTGCTAGATACTACTTTCTTAGGTTTTCTAGACTTTAACCACTTAGCTAGTATACTATCTATATTTTAGCGAAGGAACTAAACTAGCTATTTTTCCTAAGATATGGCATACTTCTACTTATTTAATAGGAAATACTTCCGGAGATCTTCTACAGTTTATATTAGAAACTTAGCAGCTAAGGTAACCTTATTAAAGGCGCGTATAATTACCTACTAGTAGTAACTAGGTAAGAAATATAAAGAAGGCATTAGAGCAAATCTCTCTTTTATTAGGATTAACTTATCCGCTTATACTTAACACTATTTAACCAGCTATTAGAGAGTAACACCTTACTTTAAGCCTAAGGTTAGTTTTTAAAGGGAGACAGGAGTAGTTGGCGCAGTAGTTATAATAAGAAATTAGGGTTATAACCTATACCGTTATAATAACTCTCTTATAGTGCCTTTAGAGTTTATATCTTAGGATTATATTTATCCTCCTAGAGAAACTTAAGTAGGTATTTACGGTAGCAGTCGCTATTTAGTATAGCCCTCTAGCAATTACTTATAGAGTCCCTACTTTTAATCTCCTACTTTATTTAGGGATAAACTTTATTTTTACTAGTTAACTAGTTAGTAGCTATACCGTTAAGTTTCCGGTTTAAATAATAGTACTAGTTTAATAAGTTGCTATTGTAATCTAAATTAGACTCGCGACTGCTTCCTTAAGAAAATAATTGCTATAACTAACTCGCCTAGTGATTGCGTAAGAGCATATTACGTCTACGTTTTAGCTTAGACGTTATTTAACTAGTAACTTCTTCTGTTAACTCCTTTCGGTATCCTAGCTAATTAAACGCCTAATATAGCGTAAAGAATATAGCTACTCTAGTTTTATTGCGACCCCTTGCTATACAACTAAACCTCTACTATAGATCTCTAATATTATCTATAATTGGGAAATTCTATTAGACAACCCTATTAATATCTAGTATATCTATACCTATTTTAAGAGTAGTTATAGCTACTATAATCTAAATATCCGACTGCTTGCTGCGGAAGATATTATATATCCTATCCTAATTATACTTCGCTATATAAGATATATATATCCTAACCATCTAGTTTATAAGATATACTAAGTAGCCCTTTTAGATAAGAGACTCCTTAAGGTACTAAGAGACTGCCGTAATACGTCTTCTACCGTTAATAAATATAATTGTTTTTAGGATTTTCTAAGGGGTTAAGCCACTGTCTAAAGACTTGACTGCTTAGTTAAGTAAGAAGTATAACTACTTATAGCAGGTTATCTTTCCTTTTAGTATTAGAAATATATAAATTAAGATATCCGGTTAGTTAATAAACGTATAGATAATCTTTAACATACCTAGGCTAGTTCCCTCCAGCTAAAACCCACTATAATTTTTTACTACTTACTCTATCTTAATATCTATAGTTATAAAGCAGCTAAAGAAAATAACACTTAATAGAAGAGACTGGCGTAGCTTATAAATTAAGATAAAGTTGCTTTAAAACTCCTTTTACTAGTAAAGCATATAACACTTATTAATAGCCACTAGTCTAATTTAACACTAAAAGAATAGATCCTATAGAATCTTTTAGAATTTAGAAGATATAGCTTACTTAGGCCTAAGTAGTATATAGGTATATATACTATTCTTAATATCCTTAAGCAGTTAAGGGTTCTAGAATTTTATATCCGCTAATATTAAATATAGGTTTATACTAGGGTACTAATGAATTAACTTAACCTGTTCCTCCCCTAGCTTACTTAATAAGATAAGCTGTATTATAATCTAGCTGGTTAAGACTAAGAAAGTATAGAATATAATGCTTTTACCAAAGCTAGTTTTTGCAATAAGTATGGTATCCCCCATTTTATAAACCAGTTGGCGAAGCGCCCTAACCTACTAAGTATGGGAATTCTTTCCCCTAAGGAGTTGGTATATAGTATAGGTAAGCATTTTCGTCTAATGTTTAATATTTTAGGGTTTAAAGCTATCTAATATAAGCCTCTGGAGCTGTGGGATAGTTAAGGTTAGTATACGTTTTATTTGGGTAGTATATGGCTAGGCATAGCGAGGAGTCGTAGAGGCTAGAGGAGTTGTAGAGGCTAGAGGAGTTAAAGAGGCTAGAGGAGTCAAGGGGTTATAGCGCAAGTCGCTACGTTATTATTGGTAATACCGCTTGCTTTAAGGCACTAAGAGAGGATTCGCGAAGTTAACCTAATAAGACGCGTTAAAAATTTTTGACCTATAATTTTAGAACTTTATATTAGCTAAAATGCATAAATAAGTACATAGATAAATAAAGTGGCCCTTAAAATATAATTGATTACCTTTTAAAGTGGTTAACTAGTTAACTGGTGGAGATATATTACTTTATAGTAGCGTCGCGTTTAATTAATAAGTCGACCCTCCTATGTTTTTGCACTAAAGGCCCTCAGATAGTAAACGAGACAGCGCTTATAACTATAGGGGTTAATTTATACTAGTAGGGGTTAAATAAAGCTAGTATAGGTTTTATATAAAGCTATACTAGTTAAGTACTAGTAAGATTTACTATCTCGTTTACCGTCTAAGTTGCTTACTAAGATAAGACTACGCCGAGCTTTATGCATATGCAGCGCATATATAAAAAATTATTTATTTTAGAATTAGCAAATAAATAATATTATATAATATTGTAAGATGCATATGCTAAGTATATACTATAGTATAGCCTACCTATAGAATAGTAAGTATATATACTGTATATGCTAAGCATATACAATAGTATAGCCTACTTATAAAATAGTAAGTATATACGCTATATATGCTAAGAATATACTATAATATGGCCTACCTTATAGAATAGTAAGTATATATATAATGTGTCCCGCCTTACATCGCTATACGGCTAAAAAAATAGTAGTTATTATAAATATATTATAACTGCGGCGGGACCTAATATATATACTCTTATAATATACTTTCTATTCTAGCATATATAGTATATATACTTACCATTTTATAGGTAGGCTACACTATAGTATATGCTTAGCATATACAGCATATATACTTACCGTTTTATAGGTAGGCTATACTATAGTATATGCTTAGCATATGCAGCGTATATACTTACTATTCTATAAGTAGGCTATACTATAGTATATGCTTAGCATATGCAGTATATATACTTACCATTCTATAGGTAGGCTATACTATAGTATATGCTTAGCATATGCAGTATATATACCTACTATTCTATAAGGTAGACTATACTATAGTATATGCTTAGCATATGCAGTGTATATACTACTATTCTATAGGTAGGCAATATAATAGTATATGCTTAGTATATGCTAAGCATATACTCCTACTAATAAGTCGTTTAACTACCGCGATATATTCTTATTTAGTTTATACTAGTACGTGCATATGCTTAGTATATGCACTGCATATTTAGTGCATGCAGTTACTAAGGTAAATTGTGGCTACCGATGCGCGTTCTGTATGGGTAAAAGTTGGGTACCGCCGACCTTTTCCCGGTGGCTCCATCGGCGACCACGCTCAGCTTTCGCCGACCCCCATCGGCGACCACGTTCAACTTTTTCCGGACCACGCTCAGCTGCACCCCCCAAATGGACTGTGGAAAGCTTAAAGCCCGGTTGAATTTAGTGGCTTCGGCTCCCTTTAGTGGCGCTCGCCCTTGCCTAAAACATCACCACTAGACTCGCCTTAAAAGTCTTCAGAACTGATCCCTAGACCTATCGGATTTCTGATTCTTGGTGATCTTCATTATATTGTAGATCGGCAGGAGAACTAAGATCTGATGCGCCAAAATTTTCCCCTGGCAAATATGTTGCAGACTCGGTGTCCGGGCTGCTTGATGTAACCCTGACATTGATCATGGACTTGAAGTCGTCAAACGCGGATATTCGGAGAATGTTCATAGCAGTCTCGTACTGCAATATCGACATCTAGTGCATGGTCCAGAGATAAGAAAGCCACAGGGTATGCAATGCAGATGAGTAAATTGGAATAAAGAGATCAAGGAAGCGCTGCAGAATAAGTAAAAAAAGGATTATTCTCAGAAATGTTTCATTAACATGAATTGTCGTTTTATGAGATTATATATTACAAATACGGGCTAGATGTTGAGTGGCTGTCTTGTCATAGGTCTGTGTACTGAATCAAACGCCCGGTTCCACGTCTTGCGCTGTCTAGCTAGTCCTACCCCATAATCGGAACGCTTACAAGTATTCCAGGAGTTCAGCAAAGCCACCGAAACACTTAATAATTTCGGATAGGTAGCACTCAAGTGCGGCTTTGATGCATGAGATAAAGTTGCCAACCACACACCCAATGGCGGAGAGAAGGGCAATGAAGGCGTTGCATAGGAGAGGAAGGAGAAAGCCTAGGAGTTCCGTAATTGCTATACTATCATTAGCAAAACCATACTCAATTAAGGACCATGGGCCTTAGGAAACTTACTGCAGCCAAGAACCTTAATGCAGTGTAGCAAAGTGCAGACAATTTCCAATATAATCTCAACGCAGCAGGAAACCAGAAACCTCAGGTCTTCTTCAGCCAACTCAACAAATTCGAGGTCTCCAATGGAGAAGCAGGCTGTGGAGAAAGAAGAAACCATCTTATGGCAGTTGCCCTGGATAGAGGCGATAACCGAGGTCTTCACAGTCTCAGTGATCTTGATACCTTCGCAAGTAGAAATGGTGACATCTGATTCCTGCAGTTAGTAACTTACAGTAAGAAGAATTTGGTTGAGGGACGCACTGATAGAATGGGTGCAGCCTTTGACCTCTTCAAGAAGGCCGCTCACGATGGTACAGATCTTCGGGACATGGCGCTCTTCGACTTGGCTAACGGTAACACCGCGTCGTTGGACAGTGGTAGGGACCGCAAAGGCATTGGCAAAGAGGCCGCACACGGCAAAGAGGGAGAGAGTTGAGAACCTCATGTTTGAGTATAATGTGTGATAAATTAAAGAGTGGCTAGTGAGAGTTCAAGGGAAAACGAGTGACTGGAATGAGTGACTGGAATGAGTGATTGGAATGAGTGACAGGAACGAATGACTGAAGTAAGAGGCAGAAACGAATGACTGAAGTGAGCGACAAAGCACAGAGGCACAACTCTTTTTTTTATAATACAGGTCGAGAAGCAGATTGAAGTGTTGGAGGCTTGCAGCCTCTTTTGTAGTCATATCGAGTTATCAGGCAGATAGACGCACATGCCGTTAGAGTCTGTGATTTCCATGAGTATTTCCTTTAAGACTCAAGATGCATCTGTTTGTGGTTACAACCGATCTACTTGAAACTTGAGGCTTTGAGGCTTCCGGGAGCCGGTCCTAGCTTTACTGTATTGTCACTCTACAAGGTGACAAGAAGTCCAGGTTGATGTGACCAGCTCCCAAGGTCTCACATAGGTGAAGGATTCTCCACGTGTGAAGAGGTAAAGACATTCAGAATGAACCCTGACGCAGTCGCTCATAAATTTCTCCCAATCAGATGAAGATCACTTCTTCTTCCTGTTCCTGGCAGGGTTGTTGCGCTCGCTACTCCGCTTTCAGACGCCGGGAAATCTAGGGTTGATGCAGGTACAGGCGTTCAGGATAAGTGCATCGTATTCTGCGAATTCCGTCTGCCATTGACAATGGAGCTTCAGGCCCATTGCGTGACGTGCATGCAGATCCCATCCACTCGCCTAAACTTCGCCAACTCAACTGGTTGGCTTGTGGGAAAGTGACAGGTCCTCAGCCTCTAAACGTTGACCTGGTCGTTCACGGAACCGGCTCGAAGAAAGCACATAGTTTCTCGTACAAGTGGGTGAAATCAGAGCAGTGCAGAACAAGCACAAGCTACATATATACCGTGCCTCTTTACGTGTCAAGCCTCCTTGTGATGTTTTCGTCTACCAAGGTCCCAATGAGCCGCCTACCAATGCGCGCCAAGTCAATACTGCACACGGAAGCAGATCAATACCAAATTCATCCCAGGGTTCCTGCATGCAGTAATGGAGAAGGCCAGTGTAACATTACCTTCTCAGTGCGACATTCGGCTTTTCATGTCCCACAGAACCCGGGGGGCCTCTCTGAGCGACGATTTTGGTTCAACGGTGGGCAGACCGATTTCCTACAGTATTTACATCAGATTTTCGTCGGGAAGTTGACACTAACGATCTGGAGTGGTACTCGCACGCGCACCTAGCTACACTACCCATCCAACTCCACTTTGTGTCAAGGTCTTACTAGTGAAAGTTGAGTCAATCGGTTAAGTGAATTAAATGCTATGATCCAATCAATTTTAATTCCGAATTAGCGGCAGGTGCTGTCGTTGAAAGGATTATTCGCAAGGCTGCTGACCACGTGATCTGTAATGTCTATTTAGTGACCTGATAAATACCCGGAGAAAATTAATTATATTTTGTAATACCAGCGTTTGAATTAAATCTAAAGTTCCGAACGCTTTTTAATAAGAGGCGGATAATCTAAGTTTAGAAAAAGTCTAGCCACATCAGCCTGCCAAGCAATAAGGGCACTGCCACTGACAGTGGACTTATCCTCGCAAATCCTCCTATACCTTTTACAAACCCCTTATCGTTCACTCGTTTTTCCATATACTCTTACTTTCACTGTTCTCTCTTTAAAATTGTAAACATGCGTTCCCTTATCGCCTTGACTTCTCTCTTCACCGCTAATGTTGTGGCCTCTTACCTCGGCGCGACATCTGAGAACTGGAGAGACTATACCTGGAGCTATGAGCCTGAAGCAACGGCCGATTACTATAAAGACCACAGGCTTAAGCCGCCACTTATCGCGGCAAATATTACACCTATAGGGCTTCAGAAAAGCTATGTCGTTAAAATGGAGTGCTTGGGGTGTCCCTTCAGAGTGAGGAAGTTGGGCCAAACATATGAGCCGTGGGCAGAGGAGCCGGTGGATAATTCATTGGTAAGCGCGCTGATTCGTATATGGACTCTTGTATCAGAGCAGAGATATAGATCTAACAATCGAGTCTACATAGCTCCTTAACTTCACCGTAGACTCGCACACCCTCCTGCTAAACGGTAAACGCATTGCTCCTCTCGCTCCTCTTCCCCTCAAGCCCCGGGCATTCCAAACGCCCGCCAACCTATCGGCCCCGATTATGAGTAAGATAATTGAGATGAACATGCTTGACGAGTCTTGGAACGTGGGCACTAAGTACGGCACCTTCGAACTCTCATATTCGCACACAACAATGCTGGAAGACCGCTACACCGAAGTATTGCAATTTGACATCACACACATTGATATTTCAACCGGATCTAACCCTGGCGGAAAAGCGTTAGATCAGCCAGGGCAGAAGCTTGTGCAGATGAGGCTTGGTCGAGAAAATTTCGAGGATGGACTGAAAATCAAGACTATAGAGCTGGTTGATCGTGAGGATGCGATCAAAGATACTAAGTTCAAGCGTCCTTGCGGGAGAGAAAGTCCAATCCGAACAGTTTTCAGATCAACAGAGTGGGATTACTACGGCCACATCGGAACGTGGGAAAGGACCTTCCATTTAATTTCTTGGACAGTTGGGGAGTGGCTGTATAATCATATCCCGCTTTTCATCCTGACTAGTATATGCTCTGCTGGATACTTTTTAATTCTTCGGCGAGCACGTCGTCAACAACGGGCTGCTGGAAGAGGCGAAGAAGATGTAGAGGTTGCATTACTAGAAGAGACCGAGGAGAAAGATCTTCTGGAGTCAGGAGAGAAGCTGGGCCAGGAGAACACGGAAGAGGAGGCGGATACCCCCTTCCCAAGTGCTGCGAGTGCGGCCCTATTGGACTAGGTTTCTCGCAACGTATTGAGCCATGTCAGTATGGGTGTACATGTACTATAGCATTATGGCCATCAGTAACAATATTAGTAATGGGTTGCACACGCTGTTGATGACTAAACTCGTCCCAGCAGCATTTGATAATGAAGCTTGTCTCTATGGTAGGCTCTTAACTGCAACCGCAGCCAATCTATTTGCCTTAGAAAGGCCTTCCAATAACCGGATACCCGGCTCCTTTTCTACCCCCCCGCTAGTACCCCCATAAGTCAATCAGGCGAGCTTTGTCGCTTCAGACCTCGGGAATAGATAAAGTCGACGGTACTTTGGCTAGAGCGACATCCGGAATAGTAAGTAACAGGGCTGAACGAGGGCCTATTAAGGTTTATCCGACGCGGGCTTACGGACGTGTCATTGGACATATGCAGCAGGGATACCATCTACTACCAGATTGAGCCTAGTTGAATACCTTCTTCCTTTTGGCTCCAGGTAATATGTACCAGAACACCTGCAAGAATAGGACGTCGGCCACACAACGTGTAGGACTTGGACTGCTGACGAACCGATCGACATTATAAATCATATTTACAAATTATCTTCCGCAACAAGTAAAACAATCAGATACGTTACTAATTAAACCCTAGACTATTCAGAAGGTTCGAACATGCGGTCCTATCATTTTCTTCAGGTGTTTCAAGGATTAAAAGCTACAGGCTTTGAAATCCTGGTTGACTTAATTAAGGCTTCTACTGTCGGCAGCTTCCGCCGGATATAAGTAGTGAATAAGCTAAATGATTGTTGGGCAAGAAAACAACTCCTCCGTTCTCATCTAACTTCAGTACCAGCACCTTTTTCTACATTACTACTAGCAAGCACGATATCACGTCATACTCAAAAGCCAATATGAGCAGTGATACGCTCTCCTTTGCCGGAAAAGTCACTATTGTCACTGGCTCCGGCCGTGAGAACGGAATCGGAGCTGCAATTGCTCATGTTCTAGCGGAAAGGGGTGCTGCTGTCACAGTCAATTACTTCTCCAACTCCACTGCCGATAGAGCCGCGGAGGTTGCCAACAAAATCAACAAGTCTGGGAGTAAAGCCACTGCAATTCAGGCCGACCTCACGGATCCGAAAGCAGCAAAACATTTGGTTGAGAAGACAATGGAAGCGTTCAAGACGGACAAAATAGACATACTCGGTAAGCAAGCAGATCTCTAGGTGCACTTGAAATATATGGACTACTTAGTTGACCACTCAATTTTCATGTGTGCAGTCAACAATGCCGGTAACAGAGCGGCTACTCCCACACTTGACTCTACCGCCGAGGAAATTGAGGATCTATTCCGTTCCAATGTCTATGGGCCTATATACGTGACGCAAGCCGTGGTACCCCATATGCCTCCTGGAGGTCGAATTATCAACACTTCATCTGTAGGGTCAAAGTTGGGATTGGAAGCGATGCCTCTCTACTGTGCCACGAAGGCAACTTTGGACAGCTTGACCTACATATGGGCTGCAGAGGTTCGCCAAATCTCCTTATTTGTCAAAAATCTATCTCTGTAGCTTCTCAGGTAATTTGAAAACTAGTATTGACGTCAAGCTAATTCATTTGGTCAGTTTGGAAAGAAATACGGCATAACCGTTAACAGTGTCGCGCCTGGGCCTGTTGCTACCGACAAGGTGCCCTCACCGGACAATCCACTTGTGCAAATGCTTGTGGGCTTGACTAGGCTGGAAAGTCGTATGGGATTATCCAGAGAAGTTGCAGACGTGGTGCTTTTCCTTGCTTCACCTTTGAGTCGTTGGGTTACTAGACAATATATTAGTGCTAGCGGAGGTATTACTGGAGGATAGAAGTCAGCATAGTTGGCTTTAAAACGTAAAGTCTAGCCCTATCGTGTACTTCTTCCCCTCATAGAGGTCAAGGCTTGGCAATATGTAAAGAGAATATCCAAACCTTCGTGTAATTTCTTAATCCCCTATTCCTCTACACATTTCAGGTCAAAATTAGTCTCTAGGTTAATTTCGTAGTAATGTTCAGCGTAGGGCACGAGCAAGCGCAAATCAATCCAAACCAAACGGGTGGAGCGTTTGACGATGTCAGTGGTTTGACTTGGATTGGCTTGATGTGGTTTAATCTGGTTCAAGCCGATCGCATTGGCTTAATATCACGAGTCTTGGCATAGTATTAAGTAGGAATTAAGAGTATCTATAATAACTTAATTAATATAAAGATCTGCTTAGACTCCGCTTCTGCTACCTTTAGTATTTAGACTCTAACTATAGTTCTAACTGGTTCTGCGATAGGTATGCGCTAGCAGGTTACTAATTAGGCGCTTATAGCCTATAAAGGCTTTATTATTTACGTTGTTAGTATTCCCTATATTTTTATAGCGTCCTTAATGCGCCTAAGCCTATCCTCTATAGCGTTGTAGTTCCTATTATTGACCCGAGGTACGAGTGGTCTATATTTTCAGGTCCTAGATTTTAAACTCCTGCCAAGCCGGGTTCTAATTGGTTAGAAAAAAAGTACGCGCGGTAAGTTGTGGCAGAATCCATGTAACGAACATCAATAGTATATCCATGGTTCGATTTGTATGGCTGAATCAGCCGCTAAGTCAGATTTTGTAGGCGAAGAGGCCCGTACGCTCAGTGGCATGTGGATGTTACCCTATATCCATAGTCGATCTACGATCGCCAGCGACACCGCGCTCTTAATACCCGTTAAGCGCTATGCGTAGAGCTAGCTAAGAGCTCTCTACTCGCACTAGAATGGTAAAAATTGGCCGTGGGTTAATAAAGATATTTATATTTTAAATCGGGCGCCGCTATTATATAAGCACCCCACTAAACTTATACCGCACTAAAATAAGCCCCTAAGGGGCTATAGACAAAGGTTTTAATAAAAAACTCCTTAGTATTTTAGAGATATATACTATTTAATAGCTTTTCTACCCGCTTAAAGCCATTTATAAAGCTAATCTAGCAAGCACTGCATTTGCTCCTACTATAGATTAACCTACCATATAGTCGCTTCCTCGCTAACCCTCTGGGCCTACGCGACCCGCTTAATCTCCTTAATAACCTTAAGCCGTAGGGAGTACCATTAGAGCTCGTTCTGCCGGCTAGCCCGCCATTTACTACCCTATTTAGAATCTAGCGCTGCTATAAAAAGATTACCTCTAAGCCCCTTAGTCCACTCGCGCCAAAGGGCCCATACGGACTTTACCGCGCGGCATATACAATATACAGGCGGCTGCTTAGGCGGGAGCTTAAGCTCAAGCTTAGACTCAGGCCCTTACTACAGCTGCGGCTGCGGCTATAGCTGCGGCGGCGCCGGCGAAGGGGAAGCTATAGCGCTCGCCCGGGCCAACGCATACTAGCTTAATCCCGCAATAAATAGAGGCGCTAGTGCCGTTAGTAGATATGCCGTTAGTAGCCGTGCCGAAGGGACCTTAAGCCAAAAGGTAAGGCTACCAGACGTAAGCAATTGAAGCTACAAAGACTGCGCCTACTAGGACTCAGCTATACGGTTAAACAACGCCTATAGCTCGCGTGCTCTCCAGTTATTCTTACATACCCTTTAGTTATTCTAAGCGTCTATAGTCTTTAGGCAGTCCGTAATAGCCAGCATAGCCTAGTAGAGTATTAATAGCTGGCTAGGGCCTTCTTCCTTCTGCCGTAGGTAGGTTTTAACCTTCCGCGCAAAGGGTAGATAGGCCTCGTGCTAGAAGACAGGGTAGTTCTATATAGGGCTGCTTAGGAACATCTCGCGGAGGACTACTAAGTCCTATAGGATAACCTCCCAGAGGTAAAATAAGAGGTTCGTAGCGCCTGTGGCTATAAGGTTATTAATTTAGCCGACCTAAGGGCCGAACTGACCTTTCTAGACGTCTAGATCTGGCTAGATTGTCGACAGTAGTACGTTAAAGGGGGCGACGCTTGCCCTACAAATCTTAAAGCAGCCTATCTGCGGCGTATAGCCGGCTATCGTCTGTATAAACTCCCGCGGTAGCGAGTTTAAGTAATAGCTAACTATCTGCTCCTGGTTCTACCTACTAGCGCGTCTAATCTAGTCCTTACTAACCCCTTTTAGCTCTGCCGTCTTAGCGCCAGCACTTCATCCAATATAGGTTTTCTTTTATAAGAAGATACTAACATACTAGAACGCCTTAGTAACCTACTCCCGCTATAAGTTATACGAGAAGGCCGCCTTACGGTCCCTAGCGCTGCTTTTAATTAGGCGGATATTATACTACGCTAACCGCTTACTAAAGTCCGGGAACAGCTCGTTGCTAAGGTCCTAGCGATATAGAAGGTAAAAAGCTAGCCCGCTAAGTATGCAGATAAGCGGCTTCTTATTACGTAGAGCCCTAATAGTCTTAAGGCGGCCGTACTAGTTCTGCTTACTGGCGCGTATAGTAAATATTAGGGGCATATAGCGGGTAGGGCCTTTCCCCTTAAACTTAAAGGTAAATAAGTCTAAGATCTTAGCGGAGCGCCTATCGCCACCGCGGGTAAGCATATAGTGGCCTAGTAGGATATCCATGAGCGTGCGGAGGTAGCATTCTGGCGAGGAGTCTCCGCGGGCCTATAGCTAGCGGCAAACGTTCTTAAACTCATCCTCTATATATCCGTTAAGTAGCATATCTCTACCCTTATCCGCAAACTGCTGCTTTTCCTACTGCGCGTCCCTCCGTTATAGAATCTTAAGGTATTCCCTAACGTTATCCTCCCGCGGGAACTAGTGGCTATTTATCCCCATAGCCTTCTGCGCCTAGTAGAGGTCCGTTAGGGCCGTAATATAGCCGTAAACTAAGCGCTAAGAAAGCCGCGTCTCATCCTAGGGTACGTTATTACTAGCCTTACGGCTTTTTACTTTTAGTGGCCGGCCTACAACCTCCTTAATAAGGAAAAGAAGTAGCTTCTCCTCCGTAACGGTATTAGTATTATAGTACTACTTCTTCTTATAAAAGGCCTAGGAAGACGCGCGTTAGCTATAAGTATACTACTCCGTAAAGCATCTAGCTACCTACCTTAAACTCCTTCTGCTTTGGCTTATAATTTAAAGACGTATTTTTAGGCCTCTTAGCACGCATAAGGGCGAGGATGCTCTGCGCATTAGCGCGTAGTTCGGCATTATTCGCAATATTAATCTCTACGCAACTAATTAACGCCATTTTTAAGATAGGACGCTGCTAGAGAAGCTATGCCCTAGGGGGGTTCCTATTTTTTATACATACACAGACAGAGACCAAGGAGGAGAGGTAGAGAAAGCATACCTACCAGCCGTTTAGTGAGCGGATAAGTGACCTTACCGCATAGGGTAAATACATAGGCATACGGCTGGCCCAATAGGCCAATAGTACGCGTGCATCAGCGACTTAATTAGTAGGGGTAAAGACATTTGAAGATGTCCACGGCTTAGCTGCAGGCTCGGCCGTAGACATCCGCGAATATTAACGGGGGTTGTATGTGTTATATGCGGCTTAGCGACTAAGCGGGCGCTTAGCTAAGCCGTGAACACCAATAGTATATCCATGGTTCGATTTATATGGCTAAATCAGCCGCTAAGTCAGATTTTATAGGCGAAGAGGCCCGTGCGCTCAGTGGCATGTGGATGTTACCCCATGTCCATAGTCGATCTACGATCGCCAGCGACACCGCGCTCTTAATACCCGTTAAGCGCTATACGTAGAGCTAGCTAAGAGCTCTCTACTCGCACTAGAATGGTAAGAATTGGCTGTAGGTTAATAAAGATATTTATATTTTAAGTCGGGCGCCGCTATCGTACAAGTACCCCACTAAACTTATACCGCACTAAAATAAGCCCCTAAGGGGCTATAGACAAAGGTTTTAATAGAAGACTCCTTAGTATTTTAGAGATATATACTATTTAATAGCTTTTCTACCTGCTTAAAGCCGTTTATAAAGCTAATCTAGTAAGCACTACATTTGCTCCTACTGTAGATTAACCTACTATATAGTCGCTTCCTCGCTAACCCTCTGGGCCTACGCGACCCGCTTAATCTCCTTAATAACCTTAAGCCGTAGGGAGTACCATTAGAGCTCGTTCTGCCGGCTAGCCCGCTATTTACTACCCTATTTAGAATCTAGTGCTGCTACAAAAGGATTACCTCTAAGCCCCTTAGTCTACTCGCGCCAAAGGGCCCATACGGACTTTACCGCGCGGCATATACAATATATAGGCGGCTACTTAGGCAGGAGCTTAAGCTCGAGCTTAGACTCGGGCCCTTACTACAGCTACGGCTGCGGCTATAGCTACAGCGGCGCCGGCAAAGGGGAAGCTATAGCGCTCGCCCGGGCCGACGTATACTGGCTTAATCCCGTAATAGATAGAGGCGCTAGTGCCGTTAGTAAATATGCCGTTAGTGGCCGTACCGAAGGGACCTTAAGCTAAAAGGTAAGGCTACCGGATATAAGCAATTAAAGCTATAAAGACTGCGCCTACTAGGACTTAGCTATACGGTTAAACAACGCCTATAGCTTACGTGCTCTCCAGTTATTCTTACATGCCCTTTAGTTATTCTAAACGTCCATAGTCTTTAGGCAGTCCACAATAGCCGGCATGGCCTAGTAGAGTATTAATAGCTAGCTAGGGCCTTCTTCCTTCTACCGTAGGTAGGTTTTAACCTTCCGCGCAAAGGGTAGATAGGCCTCATGCTAAAAGACAGGGTAGTTCTATATAGGGCTGCTTAGGAACATCTCGCGGAGGACTACTAAGTCCTATAGGATAACCTCCTAGAGGTAAAATAAGAGGTTCGTAGCGCCTATAGCTGTGAGGTTATTAATTTGGCCGACCTAAGGGCCGAACTAACCTTTCTAGACGTCTAGATCTGGCTAGATTGTCGACAGTAGTACATTAGAAGGGGCGACGCTTGCCCTATAAATCTTAAAGCAGCCTATCTACGGCGTATAGCCAGCTATCGTCCGTATAAACTCCCGCGGTAGCGAGTTTAAATAGCAGCTAACTATCTGCTCCTAGTTCTACCTACTAGCGCGTTTAATCTAGTCCTTACTAACCCCTTTTAGCTCTACCGTCTTAGCGCTAGCGCTTCATCCGATATGGGTTTTCTTCTATAAGAAGACACTAACGTACTAGAACGCCTTAATAACCTACTCCCGCTACAAGTTATATAAGAAGGCCGCCTTACGGTCCCCAGCGCTACTCTTAATTAGGCGGATATTATACCACGCTAACCGCTTACTAAAGTCCGGGAACGGCTCGTTACTAAGGTCCTAGCGATATAGGAGGTAAAAAGCTAGCCCACTAAGCATGCAGACGAGCGGCTTCTTATTATATAGAGCCTTAATAGTCTTAAGGCGGCCATACTGGTTCTACTTACTAGCGCGTATAGTAAATATTAGGGGCATACAGCGGGTAGGGCCTTTCCCCTTAAACTTAAAGGTAAATAAGTCTAAGATCTTAGCGGAGCGCCTATCGCCACCGCGGGTAAGTATATAGTGGCCTAGTAAGATATCCATAAGCGTGCGGAGGTAGCATTCTGGCAAGGAGTCTCCGCGGGCCTATAGCTAGCGGTAGACGTTCTTAAACTCGTCCTCCATATATCCGTTAAGTAGCATATCTCTACCCTTATCCGCAAACTACTACTTTTCCCGCTACGCGTCCCTCCGTTATAGAATCTTAAGGTATTCCCTAACGTTATCCTCCCGTAGGGACTGGTGGCTATTTATCCCCATAGCCTTCTACGCCCGGTAAAGGTCCGTTAGGGCCGTAATATAGCCGCAAACTAAGCGCTAGGAGAGCCGCGTCTCGTCCTAGGGTACGTTATTACTGGCCTTACGGCTTTTTACTTTTAGTGGCCGGCCTGCAACCTCCTTAATAAGGAAAAGAAGTAGCTTCTCCTTCGTAACGGTATCGGTATTATAGTACTACTTCTTCTTATAAAAGGCCTAGGAAGACACGCGTTAGCTATAAGTATACTACTCCGTAAAGCATCTAGCTACCTACCTTAAACTCCTTCTGCTTTAGCTTATAATTTAAAGACGTGTTTTTAGGCCTCTCGGCACGCATAAGGGCGAGGATGCTCTACGCGTTAGCGCGTAGTTCGGCATTATTCGCAATGTTAATCTCTACGCAACTAATTAACGCCATTTTTAAGATAGGACGCTGCTAGAGAAGCTATGCCCTAGGGGGGTTCCTATTTTTTATACATACACAGACAAAGACCGGGGAGGAGAGGTAGAGAAAGCATACCTACCGGCCGTTTAGTAAGCGGATAAGTGACCTTACCGCATAGGGTAAATATATAGGCATACGGCTGGCCCAATAGGCCAATAGTACGCGTGTATTAGCGACTTAATTAGTAGGGGTAAAGACATTCGAAGATGTCCACGGCTTAGCTACAGGCTCGGCCGTGGATATCCGCGAATATCAACGGGGGTTATATATGTCACGTGCGGCTTAGCGACTAAGCGGGCGCTCAGCCGAGCCGTAAACACCAAAATATTAGAACATTAAAATATCTTAGTATTCCTTTTTATTTATACCTTAATTAACATCACTATATACATTATAAATGTGGAAAGTGCCATGTCCATTAGGAAATTTTTTTTTTGGCTTATTATTGCGGTTTGCAGCAAATTGCCGCAAATTGCTGTAAACTATACGGTTGTGGTGGTCGTATATGGTCCTGTGCGGTTTGTGGCGGTTTGCAGCAACCCGCGCGAAGCCTATATTTTTTGCGGTAGTTTGCAGCAACCTGCGCAAAGCCTATATTTTTTGCGGCAATCCGCGCGAGCCTGTACGTAGCCCTTGCATTTCGTACATTTCGCACATTTCGTACGTTTTGTACGTTTTGCACGTTTCGTACGTTTTATACGTTTTATACATTTCGTACGTTTTGCACGTTTTATACATTTCGCATATTTTATACATT
>Ga0307515_10010948_pt1 | contig 17290 bp, 21 predicted proteins | sample 17_EM_MG_FD_194513 | JGI IMG/M metagenome (GOLD analysis project Ga0307515, IMG submission 194513) | Populus trichocarpa ectomycorrhiza microbial communities from riparian zone in the Pacific Northwest, United States - 17_EM | ecosystem: Host-associated > Plants > Roots > Unclassified | place...
TTTGGACCCATGCTCGCCCACAAGGCGGAAGAAGAGGGCATCGCCGCTGTAGAGTACCTCAAATCTGGTCACGGACACGTCAACTACAACGCCATCCCGTCGGTCGTGTATACGCATCCTGAGGTCTCTTGGGTTGGAAAGACGGAGCAGGAATTGAAGAGTGAGGGCGTGCAGTTTAAGGTTGGAAAGTTCCCGTTCGCTGCCAACTCCAGGGCCAAGACGAACCAAGATATGGAGGGATTCGTGAAGATTATTGCCGAGAAGGAAACTGATAAGATTTTGGGTGTCCATATCATTGGTGAGTTTTATAGTGAGCTGGGCGATTGTTCATGTATTCTAACCCCTCTTCGTTTTAGGACCCAATGCCGGAGAGATGATCTCTGAAGCCGTCCTGGCCGTTGAGTACGGTGCCAGCTCCGAGGACATCGCTCGAACGACACATGCTCACCCGACTCTCTCGGAGGCGTTCAAGGAGGCTGCCATGGCTGTGCAATCGAAACCCATTCACGCTTAGAAAAAGAACGATTTCATTATACACCCGTAGTCTGTTCCCCACTCCACCTCTTTCGCGCTGTGGCATTCGTTTAGTGTAGTTTGTTTTCCCCCCTCTGTGAAGCTGACAGATGAAGTGTCTGGATGAACGTTCTCGACATGAGATCATCCCCACCCTGGAACCGCGCTTCCGCTCGGTGGCGGCGGGACCGGAAGTTACCAGAGGATATTTGGGAAAGATGATTGAGCGCGGGTTCCATGGAACGTCTGAATCGAAAACTAGCGGGCCTTAACAGCCTCAGTGACTGATTTCGAAATCGCCGCCCGCATGCAAAGTCCAGACCTTGCGCCCTCCGCCATTCCCGGACCTATTATTACTCGCACTTGTCCGTCGTCCTCCACGCCGGTCGAGAAAGAAAAACCGCTTAGATCCCGCTCTTTCTCAACTCGTAAACCGCCGTATAGCCCCTATCTCGACTTCCCGACTCAATCATCGTCGTTGGAGGGTTAGACCCGGAGAGAGATCGCCACAGCTGTCATGCAAGAATATATGGACGCCCCTCCCCCCGTTTACACCACTGGTCCGAAGAACGGGACGAATGGCGCCAACGTAGGTGGACGCGGTATTGCTCATCGGAAACGAATCATGGTTCTCTTCGGTCTGACCCTCGTTGAATGTATATACGCAGATTGGGTCTAATGTGCAGGAGACCGTCGCGGCCCTCTTAGAGACGACGAAGCAACTGCAAGATTGTCTCCGGAGGTGGAGCATTGGGAAGGCGAGTGATGAGCAGGTCAGCGACGTGTATGTGGACGTTGGAACCAAGTTCAACGCGACGGTGACCGCGTTTATGAGCCTTGGGATTGACCTCTCGTGAGATTTCCTTTACTATTATCGCTTGTCTTGATCATCCCCCCTTTTGGTGGCGTTTTTGGGCTCATTACGTTCGCGGAACAGGGACTTGTATTCGATTCCGACGGACCTTCGCGTGCGCTTGGAGGAGTGCCTTGGCGAAGATGCTTCACCAGCGGTCCTCGAGCAACACATGCCGCGTATCAAGCAGGTCATTTATAGGTTGCTGATTGGGTTGAAGGGGAAGCAAGAGCCGTACCGACTCGCGATTGCGGAGAGAAGAAAATCTTCACGGTGAAAGCTAATTCTCTTTTATGTGTGTTGCGTTCGGGTCGTTGGGTTTTGTGGGAGGCAGGGGGGGGGTGCTGGGTCTCGTTATCCGTTTTATCTTCCTATACTCTTTTTTTGTTCTTTTTTCTTCGCATACCTTATACCTACCTGTACTTTAGAGTGTGTTGTACTCTCCATGTTTTTACATTTCGTTTCTTGTACATAGCGTGAATGCGAAAGCGTTTGCAACTGGCTCCGCAGTCCTGCTTCACTCTTGGAGAGATATGCGGACTCCGGGCCCGAACGCTTGTGATCCCTGGCTTTCGATCAAAAAGTAGCGCAACCGGTACCGTCATCTGTTCTCATATCCTACCAGGGAGGACCGATCCCAGGCTCTTTTCTTCCTCTCGCCCACATCCAGTCTTTGACCCAGCATACATTTGCAGGGCTGTCCGTGTGACCCCGTCAGCTCGACGGCGGCAAAGAGTCGCTCCACCGTTTGCATCGGCACCGACTCGGACAAGAGATAACGGACTCGGAATCCCACACCGCGTCGCTCGCTGGCCCAGGCGCCGACCACCCGAACTTTGAATTCACGTCTGGAGCCTTTTGGACAATCGCGTCCGTAGACCGGCTCTACACAATAGTAAACGCAACAAAATGATTCCCGGTCGCAGGTCCCACGACGTCCGACCGATGAGCCCCTCCGTGGTCGGTTCAGAACGACGACCATCCGCCAGCGAAGAACTCTCTCGGCCCTCCTTCCAGAATATATCCCACCCAGGTTCCGACGGTGGGAACGGACGCGGTGATTCTTCTGGACATTCCGTGGGGGATGCCGTTTCGAGGAGACTGGCTTTCTTAGGCGTTGGAGACCCGAGATCGTCCTCCACCACGCCGTTCTTACCCCCCAGATCACATTCCAGGCTGGATTCTAACAGCACCAGAGACTCACCCTCGATCGCTTTGGTGTCCGTTGCCAAGCAGCACGCGTCGCCTTCAAAGGTGTGTGCCGATCGTTCCTCCAGTTGATTCCGGTCTTTGTGGTATGGGTCGGTGGTTCTCTGCCACCCATTCACTCACTACCGACTGCGTAATTCCCAGGGACACGCCCCGCAGTCCGGCCAATGACGTGTTTTCGACCCCTCTCTCCCTCTAGTCCCTGACCATTTGTAACCCGATCAACGCGGCTGACACTCCCGCCGCTGGTTTTTTGACAGGGCTCGATGGGCCGGACGTATGATTCAAAACTTGTTTCGCGCGAAATGCACCGTCTGGGAAATTTTGCTCATCTGAACCCGACGCCTTTCACACTCGCGACCTCTTCTTCCACCAACTTACCCCAGAGCGCGGCGAGCATGAACTCCAGCGCGTCGTCTGATAACCCGTGGGGTGCGCTTCACATTCAGGTGTTGCCCTTGTTCAATGGTGAGCCTTTGCGGGTTCCCGTGTAGGTGATTCTGGCGCCACGATATAAATGCTTCCTAATCGTTTCTTCGTTTTCAGGGAAGACCTCAACGCACTTGTGAAGAGACACATTCAGAGCGTGGTATCGGCAGTTCCTTCAAAGGCTTTGGCGACACTGGAAAATGATACATCCGCGTTAATCTCTTCGGGAATGGTCACCCTCAACGCAAAGCTTACGGGGATCGATGATGACAAGCTCGTCAGTCGTGTAGTCGAAATTTGGGGTTTCTTCTGGGACCAAGTTCTTCCATATGTCGAGGGGGTGAGTTGGTGATTGCATCGGCATCCATGTTACATCACCGACGGCATACCCCCTTTAGGTTTTGCTACCGTTACAAACTGACCCACTCCTCTCATCTCTCTACCGGGTGAACAAATCACATAGGCCATCGGATGCAGCTGGCCAAAACCCCAATGGGCAGCTGCCTTCACACTTCTTATCCCCACCGCAAATTGACGTTCGGACGGTAGCGATCCGAGCCTTTCGAGACCAGATCATCTACCCGATATGTTCCAGGCTAAGTGTCTGTCTGACCTCGTCGGGTTTGCAAGACCTTGCATTGGATAAGAGTTATCAGCAACCGCGGTTACAACAAATGTAAGAGCGTGCTGCACAAATCAGGACCTTGCTAATCGCGTTTTTCTCTTTTAGGTTACTCGTTTTGGTTTCGCAAGGACGCCAGCATTCTGTCTCGCTCTCGCTGACTGATCCTGATCCACAACCTTCGGCACCAGAAGCGGCGGTTCAACATCTACTACGGGCAGTCCTACTCCCGCTCACTCGGCTCCCCCCCAACTCTGTCAAAACCTCCTCTCGCTGTACGCCTTCTTTCCTCTCGGATAGCCAACCTCGGGATCGACGTGGAAGAATCGGGGAGAAACCAAAGAACATCAAGACGTCTTCAGGCGATTCTGGATATTCTGCCCGGCCAAGGCCTGTGTTTGAGAGGAGGAATGCGAGCGGAGAAATGGGGCACGATGATTATGTCCTCGTTGAGGATGATGAGTTTGGTGGTGAAGAGACACCGACGGTGAGGAAGGGGTGGGGCGGGAAGGGTGGGTGGACGGAGGCTGGGCAAGCGTTGTATCTCGATGAGGAGAGGGAGAGGGAGAGAGAACGACAGTTTTTGGAGGCATTACGGTATGTCTTTCCCACCTCTGCCCTTCCCCTTCTCTCCCTTGTGTCCGGTGATGGTTGAACGATGTCTATGTTGTAGGAGCCCTGATATCGAAACCCATGAGGATAATCGTGGAAGCATCGGGGGGTGGGGTTTGGGTAACCCACACGAAGAGGACACGACCAAGAAACACGGTATCGAGGACGAGGACGATGAGATGGATTGGGATCAAGCCCAGGATGTCGTCGAGAGGATGGTTGGGATGAAGGTGAACGAGAACGGACACGGAGAACGGAGATGATGTGAGTTTCGTCTCGGTGGCATATGATTATACCGTTGTAAGAATCGTGGACTGTGCTCTCATGTATTTCTCATGTCTTGGTATCTTTATTGGATTTTTTGTGAATGAATCACGTTTTGTGTATTTATACCCAAATGTTCAGCGTCAGCCATATACAAGTCGTGGTACCCGTGGAGCCCAAAACCGTTGAAATAATCCAACTTGTCCGTGCCGGGTCAGTCACCTGTCTCGTCGTGATCTCAGCACTCTCAGGTCGCTCAATTTGACCTTCACCAGTTCCTTGAGTTTCGTCCGAAACCTGACATCATCGAGCACTGTGCACGACTCGATGATCACTCTTTTCAAAGGAGCGTTGCAGCCACGCCTCTGCTTTAAGGTGCCCAAAAATTCGCCATCGTCGATGTGGAGGTGAGACAGGACCAATGAATTCAGTTTGGGGAGGCTCAGTGGCTGTAGTTCATCTACGCGCGTGCAGGTGAATCGAGTGGTTCTGGTGGCTATCCTGAACGTACCGTGATTTTCCGAAGACAATGCGCGCAACACCGGGGATATGTCTAGGTTCTCAAGTCGCAGGTGCGAAAGGTCCTTCATCCTCCGGAACATCCCACGGTACTGGTCCTCATCGATGGACCATCCTTCTGCGGTAAATTCTCGTGCGTCGTCCCACGGAAAAAGGGGAAACACCTCCTCCGCTGTCTTGGTTCCTGCCTGTGCACCTATCCCGTCAAACTGAAGCGTGAGGTGGTTCGACATAGGAGTGAAGAGAGACCGGGATTTGAAGACTAGGCGACGTTTCTCCGAGTGGTACAGAATTTTAATGCGGTTGACTTTGCGAGGGCGGTTAGGCCCCTGGCGTTCGTAATATGCCACGAGGATCTGCTTCGTGGCATTAACGAGAGCCCGGGCAGCCAAAACACGGGTATTGCTGAACCATAGAAAGACACGGTGAAGAGGGGAGGACGTGTCAACGAGGCCCACAAACCCCAAGATAGCCGTTTCCGCGCCATGCAATCGAAGGTCGACCAACCGCGAGAGGACGAGAGGAACTGAAGAACAACTCGATGGTCCAGGCAGAGGTATTGCACCATGACTCAGGTCCAACTCTCGAAGGTTCGGATGCCGTTGAAGAAACTGTGAAAACTGAGACAGAGTAAACGGGTTCTTCTTTCCGTCAGGAAGGGAGAGTTTGAGTGAAGTAAGGTTGGAAGTTGTGAAAATGGGGGACGAGCAGGCAGGTAGGAAGTTCTCGAGATCGAGCTGCGAGAGTTTTGGGAAAGACGAAGAGAGGAAACGGGCGAGATGTTCTTTTGGTTCGTGGTCGTCGTATGGAGAAACTTTCAACCGAATGGACGAAACGTTTGAAGCAGGACTTGAATCGAAAGCACCGAAGAACTGGGTAAGGTGTTCACTGGTGCCACTGAGGTTGAGTCGGCGAACCCTCCTTGGAATTTCGGGGTCCATCAGGACATCTCGTGCGGAGGTAGAGAGTTCAAATCGCCATGTCAGGAAGAGGGGAGTATTCCTTGAGCGAGAGCGGAACAGGGGCCACGCCTCGACAGCACCTGGGACCCACCAACCCCAGAGGTGAGGGAAACCGACGGCCACTTCATTCCAACGCCTGCAGACTAGGAGAAAGGTGAACGTGTCGGCGGCGAAGCGCGTGTCGCCGTCTCGTAGGCCGGACTCGACGATGTGGAGGAACACCTCTACCAACAGCTCCGTGGGCAGATTGGAGACAGCGGCGTGTAAGTTCTGGGCATATCTCAGTCGATCAATATCTCTAAAGTGAGAGTCTATCTGTTTCTGAAGAGATTCGATCTCGTTTTTGTGTGGTACATCGGAGGGGCTGTGGAACAAAGTCGATGATTGAATTCCGGTAAGTTTAGTGAGTATGAGGAAACTGACGGTACTGGAGTGCTGAGCATTTTTTTGTATTTTGGGTGAAGCTTCGGGGCCATGATTCCTCAGGTAGGATGTTTGGACGTGGGGGTAAAATCGAGAAGGGTGCTCCATCCCAATTCCCTATCATCGTCGTGTGATCACGTGTACCAATAACCACGAACCCCGGCCCTGGCAATGTTTTATTCCAGGACAATTTTGGATCCAAGCTTTCCGGGTAACGCTCGTCGTCATTATCGGGCGATGATAGCTGGCATTGTGCAACGTAGCCATGCATCACGTTTGAATTCATTGCGATAGTACGACCGGAATACAGAGGGACATCAAACACGGGCACACACTGCGGGTTCTGAGTCGGCAAGAAACGCAACCACAACGCAGCAGCGGCAGTGGCCATATACACAACAATCTCCTTCATTTCGTCGGAGCCTCCTGTGAGAGGGCAGGCGAGGAAGAGGGCAGGCGTCGAAAATGGTCTCGCACCGACGAACTGTTGATCTACTTCGAGACGGAAACCGGCGCTTCTTGCCCAGCTATCGTCTTCATGTAATTTCGGCCATGTAGTGAAATTGTGTACCCAAACTGTGAGCATAGCTTGCACCCGAACCATGGGCTATTCGGCTTTGCTGTAAGATATTGCGCTGAAGATTCCGTTGGCCACTGATCAGCTGGCAGCTCCTCGTTGGACGTAAGTGGTCGTGCAGGCGCCCACACATCGTATGCTATGTTGTGGTACGTTTTTTGCAGGAGAGGGGGAAAAGAAAAACGACAAGACCCGGTACTCTAGGAGTCCCGGGGATATTTTTTATTATTCGCCCATTGCCGCGGATTATCTCAAGAAACTATTTTCACTATGTGCGACTAACCGCTGTTCCTGAAAGCCATCAACAAGCCAACTCAGTTTGGCTCGTATTCAGATAGGCTCGACTCGACTCGCGGAAACACTATCTCGTCCAGTACTCTCAGGTCGCTCAATTCGACCTTCCCCACAAGTTTCATGAGTTCTGTCTGAGTCTTGGCACCGAACACTATGCACGACTCCATGACCAATTTTTGCAAGTGAGCGTTGTGGTTACGTCTCTCTAACACGTATAACAACTCGCAATCCTCGATGTCGAGGTGAGATAGGGTCAATGACTCCAGTTTGGGAAGGATTGGTGGTTGCGGTCCATCTACGCGCATAGGCGAATCAACGTAGCTCTGGTAACTATCTTGGACGTACTGCGATTGTGTGGAGACAATGCGGTCAACACCGAGGGCGCATATACCTTCTCAAGTCGCAGGTGCGAAAGGTCCTTCATCTTCTGGAACATCCCACGATACCAATACTCCTCCTCAGCGGACCATCCTTTTGCGGTGAACTCTTGTACATCATCCAACGGAAAAAGGGGAAACACCTCCTCCACTGTCATGATTCCTGTCTGTTCACCTATCCCATAAAACTTAAATGTGAGGTTGGACTTGTGGTTCGACGTATGAGTGGAGTGAGACCGGGAGTTGAAGACTAGGCGACGTTTCTCCGAGTTATACGAAATCTTGATGCGGCTGACTTTGCGGGGGTGGTTAGGTCTCTGACGTTTGTAATATGTCACGAGGATTTGCTTCATCGTATTAACGAGAGGCCGAACAGAAAAAAAATCCTTGTTGCTGAAGCATAGGGTGACACCGAGGAGAGAGGAGGATATGTCAATGAGGTCTACAAACCCCAAGATAGCCGTTTTCGTGCCGTGTAATCGGAGGTTGACCGACCGCGGGAGGACGAGGGGAACCGAAAAACAACTTGATGGTCCGGGCAGAGGTATCGCACCACAACTCAGGTCCAACTCTTGAAGATTCGGATGCCGTTGAAGAAACTGTGCAAACTGAGATAGAGTAAACGGGTTCTTCTTCCCGTCAGGAAGGGAGAGTTTGAGTGAAGCGAAGTTGGAAGTTGTGAAAATGGGGGACGAGCAGGCAGGTAGGAAGTTCTCGAGATCAAGCTGTGAGAGTTTTGGGAAAGATGAAGAGAGGAAACGAGCGAGATGTTCTTCTGGTTCGTGGTCGTCGTATGAGGAGATTTGTAATCGAATGGACGAAACATTTGAAGCAGGACTTGAATCAAAAGCACCGAAGAACTGGGTAAGTTGTTCACTTGTGCCACTGAATTTGAGTCGGCGAACCCTCCTTGGAATTTTGGGGTCCATCAGGACATCTCGTGCGGAGGTGGAGAGTTCAAATCGCCACGTCAGGAAGAGGGAAGTATTCCTTGAGCGAGAGCGGAACAGGGGCCACGCCTCGACAGCACCTGGGACCCACCAATCCCAGAGGTGAGGGAAACCAACGGCTACTTCATTCCAACGCCTGCAGACTAGGAGAAAGATGAACGTGTTGGCGGCGAAACAGGTGTCGCCGTCTCGTAGGCCGGACTCGATGATATGGAGGAACACCTCTGCCAACAGCTCCGTGGGTAGATTGGAGACAGCGGCGTGTAAGTTTATGGCATATCTCAGTCGATTAATTTCTCCAAAGTGAGAGTCTATCTGTTTCCGAAGAGATTCGATCTCGTCTTTGTGTGGTACATCGGAGGGGCTGTGGAACAAAGTCTATGACTGAGTTCTGGCGTGTTTAGTGAGTATGAGGAAACTGACGGTACTGGAGTGCTGAGCATTTTTTTTGTGTTTTGGGCGAAGCCTCGGGGCTGCGACTCCCTAGGTGGGATGCTTGGACATGGGGGTAAAGTCGAGAGAGGTGCCCTGTCAGTGCAGTGTTGGATAATCAATGACTTTAATCGAGTCAAAGTTGCTCATGACATTGTACATTGTAACGCAGTCACGGTCGCTCGACTTTTTGACTTGACTTCACTTGACTTTGAGCCTTCGGGTTTCTCGGGGCAGGTTGTGTGATTGGCTGCTTGGCTAATTGTTTGCGTTTGTTTGTTTCTCCGTGTCACACGTGCTTGTTGCCCAAATTTCGTCATCCTCTGGGAGTGGCGGGCCGCTCAGCCGATTTCCCACGCCCCTGAAGCGCACGTTGATTGAACCAATGGTTGAAATCATGACTGCAGTTGACATGTCAATGACTCGCACAACACTTCCATCGTGCATCACGTTTGAATCCATTGCTATAGTACAACCGGAATACAACAACACCAAGCTCGAGCAAATACCACGGATTCTGAGTCGGCAAGAAACGAATCATAAAGGGAAGGGGTGGTACAACTACAACGCAGCGGCGGCGGTGGTGATATCTGCAACTATCTCCTTCATTTTGTCGAATCCCTCCTGCGAGAGGATATCCAGATTCCATTCACCTTCCAAGAATCCTCGCGGGAGAGTGTAATCTTCGTGGGGGCGACCTTGGTACGGCGGTGCGATGGCTCCGGTGACAACATCTCCACGGTAAATGCGGAGTGAAGTGCCGAGCAAGCTCAAGCCCCAGAGCCGAGGAAGAGGGCAGGCGTCGAACATAGCCTCGTACCGACGACGAAGCTGTTGATCTGCTTCAAAGCGGGTACTGATGTTCCCCACCCAGCTGTCGTCTTTAATCTCGGCGATGAGGACCGGGCGCTTGTGGGCATCGAATACGACAAAAAAGACCACGAAGTCGACTGCATCCTTCGCCGCGTGGCTGCCGGTGGGACTCTGCGGCGCAACGAAGAAATCGAAAGAGTCTCCAAAGCAGTAGCCGAGGAGCCTGTTGTAGGGCCCGTAGTAGCGACTTTCGAATTGCTTGTCCTCTTCGCGGCAGATCTCGAAGATCCTGAGTAGAGCCGGGGGCCAACTGTTATCATCGGAGAACGGCATGCTAAGGAATGTAATTGCGATTAGCGGATGCAGGGGCGACGAAATTAGAGACGTACATATCGTTGAACTTGAAGCGTCTGGTCGTTGGTTGGTCGAGTTTGTGAGACTCTACAGAGAGGGGGGCGTCGAAGGTGTCGTAGTTTTAAGTTTAGTTACGCGTTGCTTATCACGTGAACCAATCTAATCATCCCTTCCGCTTTCCATTCGCGAGCCTAAAAATGGTCGAGTCAAAGCCCAACGAATTTTTCCCAAAAATCGGTCAAGTTGCGGAAAAGACAGATGCTTTGGAAGACAGGGATATTTCAGAACAAACAGAGGGGGACGATGACGGAGATCGACCGGTGGAGGAGATCGAGTCTTTGTGCATGAATTGTGGAGAACAGGTGAGAGAACAGGTAGTCATTGGAAGCGGTTTTGCTGAACGGTTCGGGTGTTGAGTCCAGGGCATTACGAAGCTATTGTTGACGACGATCCCATATTTCAAAGAGGTGATCATTATGTCATTCAAGTGTGAACACTGCGGGACCTCGAATAACGAGATCCAATCTGCGGGATCCATAAGACGTGCGTCTGCTCGGTTGAAAGGCTGCTGTGACGCTTATACATTGTTCTTGAACAGCCGAGGGCACAGTTTATACCGCCATGATCCTTAACCGCGAGGATCTCAACCGACAGCTGGTCAAATCCGCCTCATGTTCCGTTAAGATACCCCAATACGAACTCACGATCCCTCCTGCTCGCGGTCAACTCACCACCGTCGAAGGACTTATCCGAGATATTGCTGCGGACCTCTCCACCGACCAGCCACTGCGAAAATACCAAGACGAGAACGCATATGCGAAGATTCAATCCATCATCGACAGCATCAAGGCCATATTAGGTGATGATGAGGGAGATGAGCAAGCAACTGGACCGAAAGGACCAAAGGAAAATAGCGGCACATTTCCCCCATTTACCGTACAACTGGACGATCCCGCCGGAAATTCCTTCATCGAATTCTTGGGGAGCATGGCTGACCCCAGATGGAACCTCAGGACATATACACGAACCCATGCTCAGAACATTACCCTTGGCATTGCCGCCCTCGGCGATGCCGAGCCGGATCCCGATGCTATCAAGAAGATGAAAATGGCCGTGGACAAAGCGGTGACTGAACAGTCTGCCGGAGAGATCAAAGACGACGAGATTCTCGTGTTCCCTGGCTCATGTTCGAGCTGTAGTCGACCTCTGGACACATTGATGAAGAAGGTTAACATCCCGTATTTCAAGGTACGAGATCAGGTTCACCGTTCAACTACTCCTTGTATGCTCACGCTCCAAAGGACATCTTCATCATGTCGACAAACTGTGACGCCTGTGGCTACCGAGATAACGAAGTGAAGTCTGGATCCGCGATCTCAGAAAAGGGGAAGAAGATCATTCTCAAGGTCGAGGATAGGGAGGATCTCAGTCGAGATATTCTCAAGGTACCGCAAAACGCTTCTCCATAGAAACCTGCCAACTCTTTTGCAGAGCGAGACTTGTGGGATGTCGGTACCAGAAATCCAATTGGTGTTGCAAGCTGGAACACTTGGCGGAAGGTTTACGACGCTCGAGGGTATCCTGGATCAAGTGTACGAGGAACTTTCTGAGAAGGTGTTTGCTGGTGATTCGGCGGACTCGGACGATAGGTCGAATTTCGAAAAGTTCCTTTCCAATCTAAAGGCCGTGAGTCAACATTCTTGTTCCATCCCGCCTTTGTTCTGAAGTCGTTGTCGTCTCAGGTGAAAAATGTGGAGCGGCCGTTTACTCTGATCTTGGATGACCCTCTGGCGAACTCTTACCTACAAAACTTATACGCCCCAGACCCAGATCCGAACATGGAGATCGTGGTTTATGACCGGTCTTGGGATCAGAACGAAGAGCTGGGCCTGAACGACATCAAGGTCGATGGTTATTCCGCGGATTCATAACACATAGATGCTTTGATATATATCCTCCGCAGATGTCGTTTATTTTTCGTCATACCTTGTATGTACGGTAGATAGGACTTTCTTACATATCTCATGACTTTACCACAGCAACGACGGATATTGACCCCCAGACGCCCTGCGGGAAAACTTCTGGGTTGTGGCGTAGAGATGGGGAATACAGACCACTCTCGGCTGCCTCATTGTTATCGCGATCGGGGCTGCCCACGTGCGTGTCAGGGACTAATTACTGTCGGACGTGACCCGTGTCAGCCTTCCGATTTTCTTGGTACTTTTCTCCCCACTCGAACCGGCTTGAACCCCCCCCCCACACTTTCCCCCGCCTTTGAATCCCTTCTTAAAGAGTCCTTACGGTACACGCAAGGTCATGCACATTTCTCGTCTATAACGAGGCAAGCATGTCGGAAACGCGAAGCATCTGCAAAACGATACCTTTCTCGTTGTAAGCTCGGAACTCGTCACGATGGGATTCCTACTCCCTGACACACAGATTCCTCCAGGTTTGTTTCCTTGCTCTCAGATATTTCCAAAGCCGCCACGAAGACACGAGATTCAACCATCACCGGTCCCAACAATTCGAAAACAAGAGACTATCCCGCGCTACGCGTCTTTTCACGATGGGTCGCGTACCTGCGGACGACGTTTGAACACCAGGTTATAGAGGACTCCTCAATCGCTATTTTTCAGTTGTTGTTCCCGGATATGGACGTAAATCGCAAGTATGATATGCAGGAAGCAAGATTGGCCCAACACTTGGCCCGCGTATTTAGCACTTCAAACGATTCTAAAGGTAGAGGATCGTGCTTGGCGCGCTGGAACGTTGATGGGTCATGGGGCTGTTTGGGAGCTGAAGTAATGACAGTCCTGGAAGCTTCGGCCGGCGTACGTACTCTGCCCAGTACCGTTACCGATACCAACTCAATGGCTCTAACAGGCGAGTAAAGGAGATGTTGGTCTGGATATCCTTCAAATCGATAGGCTGTTGACGCAGCTCGCGTCCTTTTCCCCCTTCTCACACTCAAGCATTGAAAGGAACCCGGACCTCCCGAGTTCTAGGGTTGAGATACTCAAGACCTTGTATTCGTCTTTGTCTCCTACGGAAGCGTCTTTTTTGACACAAGTTATCCTAAAAGACCTCCGGCCTGTTCTATACCCCTCCAAGGAGACGCATTACACAGCAGCACTGAAACGCCAGAAGAGTAACTCGGTCACTTGTCTTGATGTTGCCGACGCTCTGAGGGTGTGGGACCCCACGTTGAATGCGTTGTCGAGATGGCGAGTCGTGTCGAGCTTTGAAGCAGCCCTGTCCAATGACGATGGTGGTCTCGTATGTGTCGGGAATCCTCTTCAGGTAAGCGGACTTCCCATATTGTGGGCATGAACATTGGACGAATCTGTGGTAATCTGGGTGTTCTAGATTCCAAAGACCATCAAAGGCACAGGGTGTGCTCAAGCATTGAAACTTTTCTCAGATTCTCAACTGGTCTGGGCCGAAACCAAGTACGATGGCGAACGCGCTCAGATCCACGTCAAGGTCAACATGGAGACGGGATCTGTGGAGCTCGAGATTTTTAGTAAGAGCAAGAGGGAGTCAACGGACGACAGACATGCCGTACACCAGTGAGTTTGTTCTGTGATGAAGGAACGCTTTGTTGACACTGATCACACCAAGGGTTATCTTGGATGCTCTGGGCCTCCCAGGCTCCGTTGTTCCCTCGAGCACAAGAACCGAGATGTCCCGCGTCATGAGTGACGTAATACTCGAGGCCGAAATGGTGGCCTTTTCTGATACCACTGAGAGAATTGACGGTAAATTGTATCCTTGTTTCTCGCATCTCTCCTACGTTAAGCTGTTATTCAGAGTTTTGGAGAATTCGGAGTCTCGTCGAGAGCACCGCGGTCGGTCCGAGGCACAAAGTCCGTAAGATACGTGAAGAGACGCAGGCGACGTGAGTTCCGGTTGGGAACCCATCCTGATCTAGTAGCTGAACTCGTGCACGCCTTACCTAGCTCCCAATTCTCATTAAGATCTGATGCTTCGGATGGAGGGACCCGCCATCTTGCACTCGTTTTCTTCGATATTCTCATGCTCGATTCTCGTCCCTTGGCCAGCCTACCGTACCACCGTCGAAGGAAAATCATGGAATCTATCGTCCTTCCGATCCCTGGCTTTTCACTGCTCGCAGAGAGGTCTCCTATTGACCTCACCAAGGGCATCAGTGCTGCAAGTGCTCAGTTGAAGTCCATTCTCGCTCGGGCCTTGGCGGATCATCAGGAAGGTCTCGTTTTGAAAGCTGATGAGGGTCCGTATATCAAGTCCCCGTGGGTCAAGGTACATATATGGCGTTACCTTATGTTTCTACTTGACCTTAACCTTCCGTCAAAGCTGAAGAAGGACTACATCCCTGGGCTTGGCGACTGTGTGGATCTAGTGATTGTTGGTGCGTGTTGGGAAAAGGATCGCGGTCGAGAATTACGTGGTGCGTGGATGAAGGATCCGGGTGCGAGATTCCCAGACTGATTCATCCCCAGTTCCTCCTTCTACGTTCACGACTTTCCATCTGGGGATGTTGACGAACGCGGATGCCCTAAGAGACGACGTAAGACCTTTCTATAGTACAATTTTATTGTCATTGATCCTTCTCACAGCCGAGTACAACCCCGTCGTTCAGAGCGTTCTTCAATACCTCGTATGGGCTGAGCCGCGACCAGCTTGAAGATTTGAACTTCATGATCAAGAGTTCAAACTCGATGACGTATGGCGAATACTGCAGGAATCCTCGCCGACTGGGTTATGATATGAGCGTTTTTATCGGCCAATCACAACCCAAACCCTCTGTTGTCTTACTCAAGGACTCGCTGATCCTGGTTGAGGTGTTCGGTGCAGGCTTCACGAAAGCACCTGGAGGGAAGGTATGTCTACTCGTCGTGCACTCTCGCCGTTTGCTGACTACGGGGTCTTTCGTTCGAATCAGTACTATGAACTTCGGTTCCCACGGATGACAAAAGCCTACCGTAGTCGTGATCGCACATGGCAAGAATGTATATCCTTGGAAGAGTTCCAGCGTATAGCGCGGGAGACAGTTGGCAGAGAGCGACCGAACAAAGAAGCAGACGACTGGTGCAAGGACCTGTTTGGGAAAGTGGCGTCGCCTGGAGTCAAACACCCACTTCGGAGGAAACAACGTGAAGAAGTCATTCTTGTAGGTTTGGAAAGGGTAGAGGGGAACCACCGTGATGGCGGTTGTAAGAGAAAAGACCACAATAGCAGGAAACGAAAGAGGACTCCCGACCCCAGCCACCATCCCAAAGGTAGGCGCCCACATCACCACGAGTCAACCTACTCAGAAAATGCAGGCCAGGCCATTGAGCGGAGCCCTTTGAGGGCTGTGCTTGCTCAGCGTGGACCTGTACCTTTCATCCCACCCGTCACACCAACACGGCCGAGGCTCTCTAGAGGTCTCGCTCCCTTAGGATCCGTGACGAACGTCACCGCCAGGAGTCCCAGGACACCCCCGAAGTCGCCTTTGGACGGTAAGGGTCGCGACCGACCTGGGTCTGGAGGGTTTGGAAAGGGAGGAGGATCAAAGGACTCAAAGGCGCAAGATCCCTTTGGCAACAAACAGAATTACAAAGGGAGTGATTGTATTGGTCTGAAGGCCAATCACCCTTTCATCATCCCAGCTCTACTTCCTCTACTTTCTCCTCCGACCACTTCACCGCGTCGAAAACGGATGGACCTTCAGGGTGACACAGACCTGCACATCGTACCCGATGATCCACCCACAACCGACAATATCGACGGACGACCCGCGGCTGAACAGATTACCCCGAGCGCGGAACGTGATTCGCGATCTATTGCCGGGGGATCCTTACCTACACCCGTGTCCAATGGTCCCACCAAACGCGTACCACCTCCTGCGAGCTCACCCACCACCCTAGAGGTCCAGGACGCGTCGACTGGGATGAAGAGGAAACGAGAAACAACGGAGGACGTGCACCGCCACCCGAAGAAAGCCGCCGTCATAGGATCGTCGTCCTCGGTGCGGAAGGTTCCAGGTCCTTCTCGTGATTTACGACCTTCCGAGACCTGGGGTCCTGAAGAAACTGCTTTCATGGAAGAACTGCATCAGGCGCGCGAGGTTTCGAAATCCAAGTCTCACGGAGACAACATGTCAGTCGACGCGATCAAAGCGAGATTGATCAAGGCCACTTCGACTCTACAGGTCTTGCCCTCCAAGAAACCTGATACAACGGCTGGAAATCCGACGGTGGTTATTAAGGCGAGCGGTACCGAATCGACCGGGGCGGAGGAAAGGACGAACCCTGTCGTGTACCAGGAGACGCTGGAGGGTGGAGCTGAACCCGCTCGCCGAAAAGCTGCTTCGTTCGGTTTGACGTTTGGTATCCCTGCACCATTTCCACCGGGAACATCTGGCCCTGGATCGACACCGGAGCGCTTTAACAATTCGGACAAGATCGCGGCGTACCATGGCGCGGACAAGTTTTACTCGAGCCGCCCTCCACCTTCTGCGACTCCGCCGCAACCATCGAAAGCTTCTGAGTCGGTGGATGAAGGCGGGAAGGTGCTAGTCCCAGCCCCGTGCGAAGAAGATACGAAGGGACACGTCCTCTCAACGGGACAACTGGAAGAAGTGAAAGCGGAAGATAGCAAGAAAGCTCTGGAACGGTTTCCTTCTTTCGTTCTTGAACCACAGCAACTCTTGTTCACCGACACCGCAGTCGGAAAGTTGATGTCCACCAGTGTCATCTGGTTCGCTCGGGACGTCAGCGTTCCTGAACCCTCCCATCGCCCTTCCTCCCTCCAACTCGTCCCGAGATTGAACGAGGTCTCTCAGATCGAGAGCTTACTGGTCGCGTGCGGTTGGCACAGGAAGAGAGCTTTCACGTCGAAACGGGGCATCGAGAGGGGCGTTGTCTTCGTCGATTATGAGGAGCAAGCGGACGTTCAGCCGGTGGTCAAGTCTCACTGGGTAGCGCAGCAGTGCGAGAACGCGTACCGGCTTGCGACGCGGTATCAGGATCCAACTGAACGGGGAATGAAACCGATTTGGGTCATGGACGCAAGGATGTTGGGGTGGGAGAGGTTGCGGTCGATGAAGTGTGGAGATGGGTTG
>Ga0307515_10010949_pt1 | contig 17290 bp, 20 predicted proteins | sample 17_EM_MG_FD_194513 | JGI IMG/M metagenome (GOLD analysis project Ga0307515, IMG submission 194513) | Populus trichocarpa ectomycorrhiza microbial communities from riparian zone in the Pacific Northwest, United States - 17_EM | ecosystem: Host-associated > Plants > Roots > Unclassified | place...
CCTCTCATCGCCCGCTCTCTACCTTACATCCCTTTTCAGCCTCTAATTACCAGTGTTACCGAGACGCCGCCGGTACCCCTGGGTGTCGCATATCCGGAACATCCACGCGAAGCGCTTCTGGAAGTGGGTTTTCATCCACTCCGAGACCAACCAGTATCCCCACAACTTCGGCCGGAAGTATCAACTCCGCAGCCACTTTGAAGAGCTCTTTAGATCTCTTCGGCATAACACCGTTACTCGGTTGGATTGGTGAGCCATTTCGAGTCCGGTCGACTGCGCCGTGCTGATTCACAAATGGGCACCCCCCTGGATAGCCTACGTTTTATGAACGTGCTTTTACGCGAATTACCACTTGTACCGACAGGATCACCATAGCCCAAGGAGACTACTTGATACCAGCCGGAGCTTTCCGTTACGGACGATTTATGACCTCGGTGTTTACTTGGAGAATATCGTACAAGAATTATCTGTATCTATGTATGCTGATCCTAAATATGTTTCGACATTGAAGAGGGCAGCGAACGAAGTGCCGCAGATGGGTTGCCCATAAAGACCACCAACCATCCTCCTGCGACCGAGTGCACCAGAACCAATATTCTATATCGCCACACGCCCCTCCAGATGTCAAACGCAATCGATCTTTACAATTCCCTTTTTCGATGTAAGCGGGAAATGCTCCCCGATGAGCTCTCTAACGATATCTTCATCACCCTGAAAACCCACCCGGAATGCGACCTTGAAACTCGGCTGGAACTTGGCCAAGACGCAAAGATACGCGTCGACACTCTTCCAGTCTCCCCCGGCCACAGCCGTGCGTAGGTCAGCAATACTCGAACAGTTTAAAACAGAGATTATGAACTCTTTGAATGCCGGGGAGTCGATTCTCCAAAGCGTTCGATAAAGCCAACCGGGAGTGGCGGAAAGATTTACGCGGTCGGCCCTGAATTCGAATTTTTCGAGTACGGTGTTCTCTTTGAGGTCCAGGGCACGACCTGCGACTGAGAGGAATTGTCAAGACGGATATTTTACGAGGGAGAGAATTGTACTTGCCTAGCATAGTGGTCCAAGTATACGATACAGACCTCAGAGTGAGTTGACACGCCGTGAGGATAGCTCCTGGTTTCCCGCATCCTTTCAACTCGAAGGAGGTGAAGTGTAGCCCCGCCGGGAGCTGAGCCATTGCTTCACAAAGGGTTTGCGAGTCCATGATAAGGGAGAGGTTTAGATGCCCTCGAAGGGGGGGAGATGTTCGGAACATAGGAGGTGAAGGACCGAGGAAGAAATAGAGAGCGTAGCAATATCGTATGCTGAGATCTTCCAGTAGCGGGAATTGGCTTACAAAGGATAGCAATTCACGATCGGAGTCCCAAATGTGTTTGATGTCGAGACTTCGTAATGAATGGGTAAACATCCCAAAGCAATCGTCGAACATGGGCATGAGTGCGGAAACGTCCAGGCCGTCTATAACGAGGGTTTGGAGTTTGGTGATGGAGCGAAAGTATGGGATGTAAGGTTGTAGAGATTGCGGTACGAGTGAAAGTTCATTCGTCCTGAGGGCTAGGTGCCGGGTGTGCTGTAGGAGTCCCCGACGATCTGCGGCGACCAATCTCTCGAGACCGCCGGAGTCCTCTTTCGGCCTTTTAAGAAGGGATTTGATAAGTCGACCTTTTGACTTCCGATTCTGGGATGGGGCAAGGCAAAGCCAGCTTCCGATAATGGGGCGCGCGGAACCGAGCATGACCTTGCACGTTAAAGAACATGCTTTCAACGAGGGTAGATCCTCCGATAAGTATCTCAGGATCTCGTCTACGAGCTCCGGAGGAAGACGATTCCATCCGCTCGCACATTCCACGGTGGTGGAAGCCGGTTGCGGTTTGCGTTGCGACGCAGTTGGGAGAAGCTTCTTCCACAACCGAGATGTAAATTCTACAGTCGTCACAGCTGCTCAGAGGGAAGCACGATCCTTGGCACAACTGGGCGACTTACCAAAGTAACGTCCGACTCTCATTCCGAGCGTTGGTGGTCGTTCAAGGGGGATGATGAGCGGACCTTGTCACCGTCATACACACGGTGTTTGAGCGTTCAAATTTCGACAGGCACAGCATCAAGGGGAGATGTCGTGGGTCCGTTGGGAACGAGACTGGGGGGAGAGGTCTTGCAGCGTCCCTACGAACATTTTTCTGAATACCGGGGTGGAGTCGCAAAGGACGCACTGGTGTTCGCAGACAGAGATGGACGCTTTCCGGGGATGTGAGGAACTTGCGGGGCCTGGAGGGTTACCTGAATAAGTGATCCCATCACCGGAAAATACCGTTGGCCATCCTCCGCTTAAACGCGATTGGCAGGCAGGAAGAATAAGCACTGTCGTTCACCACACACCACTCAGTGAGCAGCTGATCAAGACGAGTGGTCCTTCCATATAGACAGGGAGCGATTGATATGATAATCTCGGAGGATAGTATGTAAAATGAAGGGCAATCTCCGGAGTATTGTGTCCCCTTCGATCAAATCACCACCACCGGACCCATGCGCAGTCGAAATACATTTGAGTGATACATACGGATCCGGGGCGATTGCATATCCGGAGATAACTGGAGTACAGAGTCGTCGAGAAGCTTAACCCGTGAGTTTGACGTTCTCCACTCATCGTTAGCCCAGTGACGCGGGCCAGAGTTGCATGGGAAAACGCGCCAGAGCGGCCACAGGCTAATCACCTGGCGTCATCAATGACCAGCCTCATGTATAGTAACAAAGGCCATCACCACCAGCTGTCTCGACTGTTCCAACAACCTGTACTGAAGAGGCGATGGTCCACGAAGCACGGAGTATTCGAGGACTCTTCAGGTCCAGGAGGGTGATTTGAATAAGTGATCTCATCACCGGAAGGGTACTTGACCAACGGGTCGGCAAAACATTCCCAGAATGGCTAATGCCAACTTGAATTTCTTCGGACCTAGAACTAGGAAGAGGTCCAAGATTTTTTTGTGGCGGCGAAAGGCTGGAGCTGGGTTAGGGGCATACACCCCTCCGCAGTTCTCCCGTGGAGCTTCGAACTAGCATACTGGGGGAATTGGGGGACGTGAGCTGGAAGAACGTGTGCGGGTCTTCATCGGCTTGGGAGATCGTCTCAATCTTCAAGGGATCTGAATCCACGTAATTCCGCGTCGTGTTCCTCCACTCGTTAGTGAATTGACAGGGGCCGACTTCAAGCAGCAGCCCAACCGATGACGAAACTCCGGAGTCACCTGTTCTTTCGTGAGTGTGCAGAGTCGTCTTAGACGAGGTGGGCTCGGTGGCATACTGTTCGTCCAACAAATCAATTTGGCATTTCCAGGTGAGTGTTGTGATTCAAAGGGCTTAGGAAATACGTGACGCTCAGTGGAGAGGAGACATCCGATGCTCTTACTGCAAGAACAAATGAGTTCCGCCTGGAATGTCGAAATCCTCCAGGTACTGTACGGTTGGATCACACACCTTGGGCTCTGCGATATGGAGAAGATAATCGTTGGAGGCGGGATGCTCAACCACTCCATATGGTAATCTTCGCAAGGGTTAGTTAGAATCCGGACTCACGGAATAGTTTTCCGTACTTAGATATCAAGCGTTTCGCTGGCACCTGCTACCCATTGGTCTGTACTATCCTTGGCGTTGTGGAATCTTTGTGGAATGGAAACCGAGCAGGGTCCGCACTCGGTTCGATTGTGGTCGACGCGGGAGGCGAACGCAATGGTCACAACGACCAACACAACGAAGGTAGCCTCCATTAGGACTGGCGTGAAACCGCGCTCAAACAGGCAGCAAGTGATGTGAATCTTAGGCAAGGCGTGACACAGAGTTGAGGACTGCTAATCATGGCGCAGCGCCAGACAATAGTCGTGGGTGCCTGACCACATGGGAGTGTCTAAGCTGTCCCCAATCAAGTTCCCATACATTCCATCCTTGTCAGCTCCTCGTTCGAACCAGTAGCAAGGCGCCAACAACGCACACGGCAGCTGATCCAGGAAGAAAAGAAGCCCCGCTCACGGACGAAGGTAAACCGATTGGATGCGTAAACGGTAGTTGTGAAACGAAACGAGTGTCAAGTACCAACGTGGCCGGAGTTGCGCACAGTCACTCAGTTTCCTACACCCCCACCCCAATATCATGGGGAACGAAACAGGCGCAGGATGCGTGGGAAAGCGGTTTCGGGGCAGGGTGAACCTGACGTTCGGCCTCGTTTAGCTCATCCCCTCCCCAGCCGCTTACACTTGGAGGAAGGGACTGACGACCGGGGGCTGGAGCGGACCGGAGGCCATTGGCGGGGGTGGATGATGAGGTCTGTGGGCTGAGACGCATGTTCTGGGCGGATCGCCACCCATCCCCACTTGCCGACCGGATGCCAGATGGGGCAGATGTTGGCTCGACAATGGCAAGAGGTATTCAGCGCTCGGTCGACTTGTTATATCCAACGGCAACTAATTGCAACTTGTAGAGGTTATGCAGGTTAAGACGCACGTGGAGACGACGGATCTCCGCATGGTCTTGTTAGGGCGTCGATGTCTCCAATCTAACCCCCTGCGCTGGATTCGTTTCGTTGGGGGTGCGTTTGGAAACCAGTTCGTGTAACCTAATGAGTTGCCAGGGGGAACCAGGGCAACAGTATACGAACTACATGAGGTTTGATGTCCAAGTCATGAAATTCACGGGCGCGGCATCAGCTTTCTAGTGGAAAGTCCCATGTGGTGATCTTGTGAGGCGCACAGGCAGAAAATAATACTTTGGTGACTTACGCATACATCACGCGGATCCTTCGGACGCTCCATATCCTCGAGCGGCTCTTCTTCCCCTCAGGTTCGTAGCCGGTCCTGTTCAGCGTGTTCTTAGGAGCCCAGCTGGGCCCTTTCCGTATTTGCAAGGCCGGCCCGCGTATTCTATCGGTGCGCGCTCGGACACTCACACGCGCTTGGTGGAATCCACCAAGGTCTCATCGATATTAAGTTATCAACACACATGATCTCCAGGCGCTCTGTATTTCATCTCGTCTTATTATACCCCACCCATTCTATCTAACCTATCACCTAACCCGACACCGACTGGATACTTCGCGATCTAGGTTATGTTGAGTCTGGAAACCAGTTACGGCGTTTCAACTCATGGGTGAAGTTTCCATCTGATATCCAGAACTGTCCGCTTCCGCCACCTCCTGAGCTCTCCGACAGCCTCGTCCTCACTGATTAATATATCCGCTTTCGGGTTGCCCTTTTGATCAGGGCGTTCTGGCTGCCGCCGCCACTAATGAGGACCTCGTTGCGGGAATACTGGCTCAAGAGACAAAACCGAGCCATTTGCCGACCAGCTAAACTCGCTCTGGCAGAGTTAGAACTGATCCACGAAGTGTTGAACACAAGGCAGGGCAGCTGCCCGAGCGGTTTTTCCAGTCACGGCTCAAGGTAAGTTCCATCACCACCAGTGGTTGGATGTGACCAAACGAACGTAATTTCAGGGTTTGGCGCCATTAATGTGAGGGTCCTGTAAGTCCAGAACCATTTGGTATGATAAATTTTCGTTTTGGCACCCGTTCCATTTGATGTTCCCTGTTCATCTGGTGCGTTTCTCACAGCATCAGTTCTTTTCACAACCGCTGACCTTGCGCCATGTCACAGACGGTAACTCAGCTGGGTAGGTCCCAGTTATCTCGATTAAGCGCTTTACTCAGCCTGTCGGCAACTCCATTGCTGGACATTAGTGCACCCCGGTATCTGGTGTGAAGGGCTATTGCGTTACTGTGAAGACGTGTCGAGGGTGGGGTGGCTCAAACGGCCGCTGTACTATCACTTCAGGGGCCTCCTTCGTCCCGCACTTCCGCTTAGTGATGAGTGACTTCTTCCCGGAGAGTTTTTGGGGGTTGACGGGTAGCCTTCCCGATGGTCTATGCGCTTTTAGTCCTGGGATGCACAATTCAGCGTGTTCCCCGTTAAGTAAAACACGATGTAGACAATGGTTTGTCTCCCTACGAATTGCGAGGTTGCATCTCGCGTAGTGTATATACCTCGGTGTGCTAATGATCCATCTGCGCGTCAGGCCGCTCGGGAGTGCCTTGTACTCATCCCCAGCCTTCATGCGAGAAGGCGGAGCCAATCGGAAGCATCCGAAAAGAAGGCGTGAAAATCACGTGGACCCTTGCTTGGCAGATAGTGGCCAAGTAGCACGTGACCTGACGTTGTACGTAGCCTTGCTTCTGCATGCCCTCCTCGAGACTCAGTCGTCGGTTATCGTCTTCTTCGGTGTCTACGACTGTGAAGTACAACTCCAATCCAAAGTGGCGGTCTCCCTATATCAAGGACGCGCGCGCCAAAACAACTCTCTCGCTTGTATTTGCCGAACCCGAGGAACCCAAGTCTATATCTCCAGGTACTGCGGAGAAGCATATCGCATCGATGCACGATGCATTGAGCAGTAAATGCACTCTGTCATGTGTGATGTTACTGTTCACTTTCTGATGTGTGCCCCGGCAGAACCTCCAACAGACACAGTTTCGGAACAAGTCATACCAGAGACGCACAAGGGATCGTGGTTTGGTTCCATCTCAAGGAAACGTAAACGAAACGATACAGCTCAACCCGCGCTGAAAACCCTAGTGACAGAAGAGCCACCGAACGCCGTCCCTGAAGTAGAGTTGGCGCCACCCCCGCAAGCTGCAAGCCCAACCACGAACGATAATCCACAACCAGCGTCACCTCCCGCAGATGGCAACACCCCCATGGAGTCCCCAAAGCAGACATTACTCGACAACGTTTCTCCTCCATCATGGCCTCCAACGTCTCCGCCACAGACCCCACCCCAGAACGTGCAAGGTGTACCGTCCAAGCCCAGCCACCTTGACCTTCTCAGCCCGACGATATCCATTTCATCCGTAGACGATCTCGTGCCACAGCCCAAGAGTTCTCCGGGGCTGTCAATGCCTGTCCCGCCGCAAAACCCCGTGCCGATCGGCGTTGGTGGTGTTGGAGACGTTACCGCGACGGGCATGACCGGTATTACAACATCCCGGTTCACGCTCCGTATCCCGTTATTGGGCAGACCAAAAATTCCATTGAATCAAGCTGTGGCTGTTGCTCAAGCTGAGGATATTCGGAACTTCACTCCAACCACACCCGTCAGCGGAGATTCCAGCACACCCCCGAGTACCATCACGACCGAGGAGGCTCAAAGACCGGGAATTCTGGCTGTTCCATCCAACACTAGTGCGCGTTAAGCCAATATTTTTTAACAACCGCTAATACTGGCCTTCCGTTAGATGTATTGGCAGAGCAAGTAAACCAATCACAGTCCGTCGGTATAACAACCTTAGAAGATACCTCAAAAGCAGTCGAAGAACTCGTTACCGAGCAGAAGACTCAGGAAATTCAGCGAAACTCCGAAGCGCAACAAGATACCGCCGCGCTCCCACAAAACTCGTGGTGGGACTACGTTGGATGGGGAAGGACTCAACCCGAGGAAACCACCCAACTTCCTTCCATCTCCATAGATAGTGCTCCCCCCATGGAACACGCAGAATCTGCCGGGACTGAGTTCCTCTCCGCTGTGTCAACCGAATCGCCGGTCCTCTTATCTAATACGCAATCTCCTCTAAGCCCCACACAACCTTCTCTCCAAGACTCCGACACAGATGATACCCCAAAACCAGCTTCAATTACCTCCCCCGAAGTTGCAACCCCCGAAGGACAGCCATCCTGGCTTACGCCCTGGAATTGGTACTCAAGCTCAGCTATCACCCCCCCGCCACCGCGTTCTCCCTCGCCCCCCGCCGAGGAGGAAAATGAACGAGGGTTGACAGAATCTCAGATGATTAGGGAGGCCGCTCTTTCCCGCGATAGTCAACCACCCTCGACCACTGCACAACCACCCGCCCCATCATCGGAGAGTGATAAAGTAGCGGATACCACGGAGGGCGAAGGAAAGGCCTACTCAGATGAAGTCAATCCCATTCGAAATACAGTTGGGGTGAATAGGTCGGGGTGGACATCATTCTTTATGGCTAGGAGCATCAAGTCTATCACTGAAGATGGCGAAAAGAAATTGATTGGAAACAGGGCTGACAATGGTGAGATGGAGGTGATGGAAGTCCCTGATCCGGAGGACTTACCTCCGGATGTGACCGCGACTGTGACGACAACCGCGGCGCCAGCAATCCCCACTCCGCCGCCCAGTGGTACTAGCACAATGGCAGCGATAGTGAGCCAACTTGTACCGAAATCTTCTTCAGCCTCCATCAAGTCGTCTTCATCGAAGGTTCCCGGATCGCCTGCTCAGCCCCCGAAGAAGGAGATAGAGAAGGAGCCAGAGCGTGGGGGGAAAGAGCCTAAGAAGAAGGATCCTCTAGCCCCCCCGTTGACCAACTCGGAGAACGTCAAGGAAGCCGCAAAGAGAACTTCTGAACGGCCTTCGTCTCCGTCGCCTTCGAAACGATCCGGCACTATGTCGCCACGAAACGGGCCGCCGAACCTGGTTCTCCCCACGTGGGGGGATACTTTCGATGCGCCACCTCGGTCCCTCTTGCCCATATCGATGATGCGCAGGGAAGGCGGGAAGGGGGAATATGCTGTAACCAAGACCATCAAGACCCTCTGGTCGAAGGGTTGGGAGGTGGCTGGGATGGGGAGCGTGAAAGGAAAGGAGCGAGCTGGAACCCAGGACGAAGGTTGGAAGGCTGGTCCTTCCGAGCTGGGAGATTTCGGGAAGCCGTTGCCGAGAGCTTTGAATGTGGTTGGGGGCCAAATGGACCCGAACGTGCTACACGGAGTGTGTAAGATCGTTGTCATTGGAATCGCTGGCTGGTCTCCAGGCGCAGTTACCAGAACAATTGCCGGCGGTGTAAGTTCCCTCCTCCTCTAGATCAGGCCTGCGACCTTCGATTACTCGTGACTGACTCCGCGTGGGCCTGAATGCAGTTGCCATCATCTGGCACAAAGTTTGTGGATATGACTTGTGACGCGTTGGCATCGTTCGAAGAGGAGCATGGCGTCAAGTTCGCCAAAGTGACGAAGATCCCATTGGCGGGTGACGGTACTATTTCTCGGAAGGTGGAAAAGTGTGTTCGCTCTCTCCTCTCCAGTATTTGATCTGATCCCACCGTTCACTACACGCTCAGGGTCTATCAACACCTGCTATCTTCCGAGGAGTGGGTCAACGATATCCACGCCGCGGATGTCATCTTCGTTTCTGCACATTCGCAGGGCTCTATCGTGTCGACGCACCTTGTGGACCTATTGATTCGTGATGGCCATGTAATCACACCTGCATCGACCGCGGACAAGGTGGCACAGCAGACCAGCAATGTTACTACGGACGGAGTGTGGATTCCAGCTCCCGAGTCTAGTGCCAAGGGACGACAGCGGATCTGTTGTCTAAGCCTATGTGGTATTCACCTTGGTCCATTGAGATATCTGAAGCTGAGCAGTTTCATCCAACCGTACATCCAGGTTGGTGCTATCTACCCAGACCAATTGGTGCCGGATTTTTAATTGATGGCTGATAACATCTCCAACCTAGTATTTTGAGAACGCCGCTGCACAGCAGATATTCGAGTTTCAGGTGCGTTTTATGAGTCATGTTGGTGTAAGCGAACCCGCCCAGAGAACTCAGGGTCTCTATCCTTTCGGTCTAGAATACGGAAAACGCGGTGTCAAAGGAGTATGTAAAGGCGCTGAGTAATGTCATGCACCACGGGGTATGCTTACGTTTCGTTCGTGTGCTCGGTCGCCTCTGACTTTGTCCATGCTTTCTTCGGTTCTCCAATGGGTAGACGAAGATGGTTTACGTCGCTTCGTTGAACGATCAAGTGGTCCCGATCTACTCTGGGATATTTGCCGCTGCCAATCACCCAAGAATTCTACGAGCACTTTACATCGATGGGGATGCTTATCAGTGAGTCGGTGGCGTTCTTAACCGATGTCTTTCGACTGCCCGGCGCCCATTTCCCATCAGAGGGCTTAGTGTGAACGACAGTTCTCCTCTGAGCGTCTGGGCCTTATGGAATTGTCATTCCAGCTGTCTCCGCTTTTGCACTTCACGCCCGCCCGGTATACTGATCATATCCGTATTCCGATGGCCGCGCAGTTCATCAGATTTCCTGTCCAACTTGCTGGTACTACTCCTGCGGATTATGAACGCGGGGCTTTCGGACAGTGGTCTCCTGACCCATTTGAGTGAAGCTACCGCTGGAAGCCTGAGCGGCGTTGGCCATTCGAGTGTTTATGAAGATCCAGGCGTTTTCGAGTGAGGGTCTATGCCTTTCTTGATACCCACGTTCTCATGGTGTTCCAGATTGGCAGTCAAGTATCAGTTCTTGGCCAATGATGGTGATGACACCGTACACGAGCTCCAGGTTGATTCGTTCAACGCCGTTCAGGAACTAAACGACTACGAGGTCCGCAGAAATCTCAGTTCACTGGATCCCATGTGAGAAGCTGACGGCAAACAAACTAGATCCCATGGTCGCTCCGTGACCTGATCGCCAACACACGCGTGGCTCATTTCTTCTCGCGGGAGTTCGTCACGCTTCGGGACGCGTTCGGTGACTGGCACCCCAAGACTAGTATTCTCAGGGATGTCAAGCGGAAACTTCAACCAATCCAGCGGCTAGCGTTGGTAGAACCCACAGCCTCTCCACCCTCCGAAGCGTCAGCTGGGGTCAGCAAACTTTAAAGTTGCCACGTGTAAATTGATTTCTCATCCTCGCGCCCATACCACTTCACGTCGCTTCCATTGTCGCTCTTCGGTTGGTATTGGTTTACCGATCCTGGTCCTTTTTATCTTATCGCCATTTTCCATGGTTTCCATTCATCCCGCTCTCAGGTTTGAAAACCGGTCGTCATTCCGTCGCTTTCCCTTTGCCAAATCACTTGTCCTTACTCCCCCGCGATCACCATCAGGACCGCCCCCCGTTACACACATCACTGTACTCCCTTCTCTCTTTCCTGTCGTTTATGTTTTCCCCATGCACAAACACACGGCTTTTCATTTGCTCCTATTTATCCACTTTCGGTAACACCTCTACTTTCATGACTTGTCTGGGTTCCGGGATACCGGGTACCGGGTTCTCATAGAGCCCCGGTTGTAGCTCTATTTGCTCTCTTCTAAGTAGTACAGGAACAATTACGGTGCACGCAAACGATACTTTCTTTCTATACACATATGCGTGCGATACATACAATACATACAACCGTTTAGGTATAGATATAACGGACATCGATACAATTCAATCCAAACTGATCATTCGCAAGAGCGTGAGGGAAACGGAACTACGCTCCTTCAGGCTTTTTTTTTCTTTTTTTTTTTCGCAATCGATTGATGGTGTTATGGTGCACCGCGCGTAGTCCATACAGATCCAGGCTATACAGCGCTGCGCGGCGCTGGTGCCCACGTACAATGCAATCGCGAAAGGACTCAATTCCGACCCGAGATACCGACCGTTCATTATTCTCGCAGCCGGGTTTGAAGCCTCCCACCGGTCCCTTGGTACTTAATTGGACGGGATCCGTGTTTGGACGCGGGGGCTTTCGGAGAGACGGTAGTTAGGTTTGTGTGATATACTGATGCGATCGCAGACACGAGAGAATTGAAAAGGAGGATGGATGGAGGGGCTGGTGATACCGTTATACGAAAAGTGACACTGTGCTGATAATGATATCGCTTGCAGCCATCCCCATCGTACAATAACGGCTATGCGTTTTGATGTGAAATCGTCGGATGATCGCGCGCGCGATGCTCGACGCGGTCACTCAGCGTTAGTGTCGATGTGCTCGGATAAAGCTAGAGATAGAGATGAAGATAAAGATGGATAGGCGCAGCGTGATGAACGAATAACGAGCGGTCGCGTGTATTCTTACTACTACTATAGACCCTCCGCCTCTGCCGGGGTGACATATATCATATTGTCATATTCTATCAACGAGACCGGTAAAGAGTAGTAGAGAGAAAAGAAAGGGAGGAGGATGATTCCTGCCGCGCGCGACGCAGCTGATCGCGCGGAAGATACACAAGATACGATGAATACAAGATGTACAGGTCCACATAGCTAAGGGATCCATAGTCCGGATTCCGAATCGTGTGTGGAAATTGGCGAACCGGTCAAACAGGCCAAGAGGGTTGGCAAACGCTCTCTCTCGGCGAGATTATCGATACTCGGCCCCACAATCACCGATCGTCACTATGAGCTTGTTCGATCTTTTCAAAACGAGTTGAATGTCCGCATTGTCTTCTGCGGTCAAAGAGAAGCTGAACACCTTCTTGTTGTCGTCCTTGTGTTCGGCGATTCCCATCCGGACGCCTAGATAAAACAGATAGAGAGCCCGGGTTGAATGAACAAAAGCGGTCCAAGGCAGGTCGGTTCGACCGCGTTGATGGGTTGGTGGATAGGTGATGATGATGCCGCAAGACGTAATAGAGAAAAGATATAACGTGACGGATGGAAGGGGGGGTATTGTGGTGATAAGGAATAGGGATGAGCGGCAGTGACTGGATGTGATGAGATATAGCACCCACCAATGATCACAGCTCCTACCGCTGGTTGGTCGAGGACCCACCGGGTCGCGACGTTTGCGATGCTCACCCCGCCGTGCCGATCCCCAATCGATCGCAAGACCGTGAGCAGCTCCTGAAAGAGCGACCAATCTCCCCATGCCTTCAATATCACATCGAGATACTAAATCCATTCGGAGGGGACGGGAGGACGGGAGGGCGGTGGTTGCCGGAACGGTCGGATCGAAAAGAAAATAAGTTGAATGGTGAGTTGGAGTAAGGTCACATGAGCGGAAGGAAATTTGTAGTAAATACCTTTCGTTGGGAGGGCGTGAGAGATCCAGCATAGAGTTGCGGTTCCGGTTTACCCAGCCATGAATCAGCCAGGAAACCTCCGCACTAGAAGTTTGTTCAACACAAGAGTAAGATTAAGCATCAGAAGACCCCGGCCAACACCAAAAACGTCAAAAGGCGAGAACGGTCAACTGCCCAACGCTGATCAATAGAAAAGGCGATGTCCAGGATGGGACCATCACGGGTGGGGTCTGCGGTGGGGGGGAGAGGAGGGGAAGAGAATACAAAGAATCCGGTCGTACCAGTGTCCCATATGTCAGCAACTTGGCATCATGCTTCTGGCATACATCGGTCATCCCGTGTAACGGCCGAGTGTCAATGAGTGAGAACTAGAGGACCGGGAGCGATCAGGATCCAAAAACAACCCAGAGGGCGCACAGGAAGAGAAATGAGCGATACGAAATGTATGACGTAGAGAATGAAGCGTCAAAGATATCATCGAACATTCATCGTGTGATCGCTGCGCGTGATTGTGACTCGGAAAGCGGGGGGGAAGGGAACGAGGCCCTATCCAAAACGCACCTGGATCTGATTTGAAACGATGGAGCGTGGCCCTAGTATAGTACAGATCTCGTCCATCCGGATCGTGTCGAAGTTACACAGCCCCAGCGTCGAAATTAGACCTTCCCTTTGCAGGTCTTGAAGTAGTTGAAGTGCGGTGATGTAACCGGAGTCGGAATAGTCATTCCAGTGGAACTGTACGGATGTGATAGGGGAGGGTGCAGATCGATAGACGCGTCAGTGGGATGTATGGGTATGAAGTGTACTTCGTGACAACTCCCATCAACGAAATAACCGCTAATGGAAGGGATAGAGTCTGGGAGGCCATAACGTACCTGTAATAGGTCCACACGAGTGGACTGCATGCGGTCCATCCTCTCACGTACAGCCTCTTCCACGATTTGTCGGGTCACCTCCGTGGGTCGAAACACACACCATTTAGTTGCGCCAACGATTTTGATCGGAGATTCGAGGTCTTTGATGGCTCGACCCTGTCGACGATGACAGACGGGAGAGCGAAGGGAGCAACAAAGGGAAAAAGGTTTCGGGAACAAGTGACCCTGAATGTTAACCCAAAGTGTTTTAGGCGAGGACACAACGCGCTGCTCTCACAAACATAATCTCGGCGCTCCCGTAATGGTCGGCTGAAACGGGGACGGAGACATCCCGGAGAGAAAATGTCGTCAGCGCTTGAACGGATGGTTTTTGGTATATATATTTTTCGGCCATGGGTGTGCCTGAGCAGCCAAAGCGTTGGATCCTACTCACCCTGGTTGCAGAATCGTATTTGCACGCGCGTGCGTGGGCAAGCACAGGGTTAGGAGTCGGCGCCACGGGAGTGAGATCCGTACGCACCATATCTACACGCCAGGCTTAGAACTCGTCACGACGGAGGATGGGGAAGGACTTACCGAACGCCGTATAGCCGTTATTGGCGTGGTCAGCTATGGCGGTGCGGACCTTGGAGGCAGGTGCCGAGCCCCAGGAGACACTGGAGAGCTGCCATAGACTTCTCGGCCAAGGGCGACAGGCAGTTGCGATGGGATATGAGATCGTGGACCCCGATACAATCGGGGCACTCACCCGGTGAAGAGGCGTGGGCAGGTGAATGGGCCCAACTGGAAGGTCTCGATTTCGGGATTGTGATCAGCCATGGTGAAGGTGGGGGGCGAAGAAGAAGAGGAGGGAGATAGAGGCGTGGGGGTGTAACTGAGACTTATAATGGAGGGGGGGATCAAAGCCAAACTCGACTTTGGTTGGAGCGGAGTGAAACAGGCGGAGAGACGAAAGCAGCGGGAATTTACGAATTAACCGGCTGCTGAGAAGATTCGTGAGCTCATCAGGGGTTCCTTGTACTGGAAGAGACTAGCGTGGCGGTATATAAACAGATGGCCATGGTCCGACTACTGCTCACCCTCGCCACCGAAACCACCCAGCAATGCCTGCCCTCGACGTCCACCATCCAAAGTCCTCCGAGCCAGCTTTCGAGCATGTGTGCGTGCACCTCCCCCCCCGAAGATCACTCACGATCGACCCTGAACTGACTTGTGTGCCCACAGCAATCTCATGGTCGACACATTCATCGCCAACGCCGACCCCGAAGAGTACGCGATCTCTCTCTCTCTCCTTTGGCACGCACACGCTCACCTTGACCCTCTTCCATAACCAGGTTAAGGGGAATTGTCCGAAATCTACTAGCCTCATCACCACCGAGCGTCTCCGCACGGTTAGCCACCATCGCTCGCGGCCGTCTGAAACACAAGCTCTCCGGACGCGGATCACCCGCAACAACGATTATCCCGTTATTCCTCACATCCAAGGATGGCTCCTCACGACCCGCTGATCCTTTCTACGATACTCTTCGGGCCGCACGATCGATGTACGGAGCGGGCTTGGGCTTCATGGCCCTCCGGTACCTGACCCCGGCGATGCAACAAACGATAGGTCTCCGATGGGAAGAAGACGACGAGATGGCTGATTCCCTCGCCGTCCTCGACTCGGACATGACCCAGGCGATCCAGAGCGGGAAGGAGGAGCTGATGCGAGAGAACGGCGCCGGTGTCAACGAGGCCAGAGCGGTCGTGAAGGAACTCAGGTTACGCCTCTCAGAAGCTTCGGCCAGCGTCAGGTCTTGGGGAGGAGAGTTTCCGTTCGAAAGGACACAAGCAAGCTTAGAACACTGGAAGATCTGATCTCGTCTCTCGAATTATCTACGATATTTAACTATACTAATAACTATTCTAAGTCACATATATAACACACATCCGTCTTTTGGTCATCTGCAGGTCGAAGGCGTTAGTGAGCCCGTGGAAAAGACGGCGGCGAGGTGTGCTGAAAGGCGGAGCGGGTTCCGGACCGGAACATCCGAGGCCGGATCACCTCCGTCGGAGCCGGGTATTACCTTATTACCCGGCGCCGGAACAAGCCAAATGGCATGTTCCGGTTAACAGTCCAGAAGCCGAACCGCTACTTGCTGTCCGCCGTCACCATGTACGTGAGAGTACGTGAGAGAGTGGATTCCAAAAAGAACGAGATGTTCTAGCTTTCGGTCGGTCTGTCGTCTCGGAGTGGTTTTATTGCATTATTGTCAGGCTGTGCTCCCTCATCAATCATGGGAAACACGGCCGGGATGCATCTCCGACGAAAGAATGGCGAAGACTCGATTCTTTTCTCACTCACTGTCGGCCTATCAGCCGCCTTTATGTATCGTTCCGGAGCCTGTTCGCTCCCAAGACCTGCGTCCCCGTGACCCGCTCCGATTGGCCGGCGTCCATCGGCATTACCGTTCACCACCGCCCTCCCGTCGTCTCAATCCTGCGTAGGGGTCCTACAGCCAGATTTCTCTCGAGTTTACCTGCCTTCCCTCCTGCGTTCGCTGCGGATGTTGCTACAGGTTGGTATTTAACTCGTGGGTCCCCGTGGACCAGGCAACCCCCTACATCAGCCATGTCTTCAGCCCTCGGCGACTTCAAAACCGTAATCCAGACTCTCCACGAGCTCCTCAACGTGATCGACAAGGAGGTCACCGAGACCATTGACTCTCGAGATCCTAATACAGTCTCAGGAACCTTGGCTCCTCGTGCCAGCGCCGAGCTGCTGGACGCCTACAAGGCGTTTACAAGATACTCGGACAAACTCGCCTCATTCGCTGCGGATCCCTCGGATGTCGGCGTGACGCTCATCGGAGGATTCCATGAGACGAACGCCATTCAGGTGGCGTCGGAACTTGGAGTTGCTGACGTTCTTGGATATGAACAACTTCCTCTGTCTGAGATCGCGCGCCGAGTTGGCGCAGACGAGTATCGCCTACGTACGTATGCACGTCCTCGGGGTTGGATCATCGTTCGCTGATCACCCACTTTGACTTTTAGGTCAAGTCATGCGCCTCCTCGTTAACCGTTCGGTGTTCCGGGAAACTCACTACGGATCCGATGTATTTGCCAACAACCGGCTGTCATCTGTCTTCCTTTCGACACATGAGAGGAACCTGAGGGGCATTGTAGGTCATTGGTACGTCTGAATGCCTATACGCAATTAATAACTCAATCGATTGCTAACACCTGACCTTCCCAGGGCCGATGACGCATACAAAGCGGGGGCCTACATCGTAGACGGCGTCAAACTCAGCAGCGGGAAGAAATGCCCATTCGAGCTCGAACACGGAATGACGATCTGGGAGTGGTTCAAAACTCCCGAGTCGACGCTTGCCCGCGACCGCACCAACAAGGCCATGGTTGGAGCCGAAGGGTTCCTGCACGGGGCATTGATCTATGACTATGATTGGGAGAAACATGGTCAGCAGGCGACGATCGTTGACGTCGGTGGGGGGGTCGGAGGCGCCGCGATCGAGCTATGTAGGAGATTCCCGAAGATCAAGATCGTCCTCCAAGACAGGTCATCTGTTATCGAAGCTGCACCAAAGGTACGAAACACA
>Ga0307515_10010950_pt1 | contig 17289 bp, 20 predicted proteins | sample 17_EM_MG_FD_194513 | JGI IMG/M metagenome (GOLD analysis project Ga0307515, IMG submission 194513) | Populus trichocarpa ectomycorrhiza microbial communities from riparian zone in the Pacific Northwest, United States - 17_EM | ecosystem: Host-associated > Plants > Roots > Unclassified | place...
CCCCAATCCTCCTCCCACGTCTTCGCATATCCATCTTCAAACTGGACATCCAGATTCTGGAGAATGCTGATAGTCGCCATGCGAAGTTCTAGATTCCCACCCGTTCAGCATAGATCAAGCATGATTCTTAGAAAGTTCGTACCAAGAATTGCCAACGGCTTCCCGACGCAATTGGCTGGACCTGTGCGGATAGGTATACATCAAAAACTCTCCTCCAATCTCCAATCAATGAGGCTCACCATAAGAGAATGGAATAAACGCGGCAGCATTGTGTATGAAATCTGCCTCCGATGTGGAACTCGGGAGCTCCATTGAACCCTGGGCGATCAGCCATCGCTCGGGCCAGAACTCATCTGCCAAGGGGCTAAAGTTTCTAGGGTCCCGATGCATTGTGAGAATGTTGATCGATACGGCCGTCCCCTCCGGAAAGTAACTAATACCCAACGATCAGCAATTTGAAAGAAAGTTTTGAAGGGACCTTGCATACTAAGAACCAAACGTTCTCCCTTTCGACGGATCAGGGTTCTGTCCCACATCCCTCTGCGACCCGCTCGGAACCCCAGGCGAAAGGCGAAGGGCCTCGTTAATACACGCATCGAGGTAACTCATCTTTTGAAAGTATTTGCTCGACATCGTCTCCCCGCGAGGGTAGAAGCGGTCGATTTCCTCTCTCAATTTAGCAAGCTTCTCTGGGTGACAGAGAAGGTAAAAGAAGAGGGAAGCCAGGACCGTCTTCGTGGTATCTGATCCAGCGACAACAACAAGGTCACCATCGTTGATGACAATATCGAACGGTATTTCCTCTTTCTCTGCACCGAGGTCGTCGGACTATGAAGGCGATGCAGTCGGGTCTGAGTCTCAACTGATAAGGGAACAAAAAAACACTTGAAACTTACGAGATAATAGTACAGGTCCTTTTGTTTGGATCCTCTCTTCTTCCGCGCAATGGCCCGTTCGAAACAAGCTTTCTTCATGGTGTCCAAGTCATTTGTACTGCCAGGAATCAACATAATGAACCGTGCAATCCACGGGAGGTGCCCGACTAGATTGACAACCCTGCGGAAACTTTCAGCGACACGCCGGCGTGTAGTTGGAGAGGGACGTCAATACTTCATTCCTGCCTGAATCATGGCCCAATGTCCTGTCAAGTCTCCGTCCCGGAGCATTTCCGAACCACCGCCAAACGCCATATCGGTCATGACATCATGCCTGGTTACTTAATCACCGAGCGCGCACGCAACCAGGCCGAAGAGGATACTCACGAAAGGTGTCCAAACAAACGAGCAAGGTCCACGGACTTGCGAGCCGAAAGCACTTCGGTGAGTTGTATCACTCTCTTGTTGACGATCTCCTCATAGTCTTTCATCGCATTAGGGCTGAACCCCCTCGCCCACGTCCTACGCCTCCGAGTGTGTTCGGCGTGATCGTTTATACTTGCCAGATGCACCACCGAAGCGTTCAATGCCCTAGCGTGCCAGTCTACACTTAGACCGTCAGTAGGAGCGAAAAGTTCTCTGCTCCCATGGCTACATACAGCTTCCTTTGCCCCAACCTCCTGGCCCCAGGAGCGGTGCAATCACAGCAACATCATTGAGCATTATCTCGTTCGGTCCTGCCATGCCGTTTCGGTTCAAACAAGTCCGAGTCCCCAAGGCAAAACTTTGCGTACCTACGCGAACAACGTCCCCATACTTCTTGTGAAGGTCCCTGTAATGGACGTGCTGCTTCCCTTTCCAACCTAGGTACGCCTTGGATAGAAGTGAGATTAGCGTTGAGTACTTGACCGCACTCCCACGGATACTTACAAACCGCAGGTTAGATATCTTGGCTAACGTAGGACCGGGGTATCTCGCCAATGGATGGAAGGGGGACAACCGGTAGAGAACGACCGACGAAATCAACGATGCATAAAATATGGCGTATGTGCGGAAGAGAGGACTCAAGACAGACGAAGCGCCTTTCACGAAGACACCTGATACTACAGCCGGAACGACAAGAAGGAGGAATGCACAGACCCCTGGGGATCGCGGTTCAAACTTCTGGAAGAACCGGTGCACGACCTGTGGAGAGGGGTCAGGAGAACGTTGATCAGCGCTGATAGTGAGTTGGATCCACGTCTGGTAGTTACCAAGGCTAATACAATTGCAGGCAGAGGTTCATGTTCCTGGATCTTCCCATAGAGGTTTCCAACGAGCAGCACAACCATATCCGTTGTGCCAGCCATAGCAGCGAGTATGATGGGGAGTGGGGGAAAGAATGGCCGCGCCCTACACACGCACTGTGTCACGGTTATAAGGCGAGGCCTTGGGTATGTGCATGGGACGGGGCTGGCAGAACATATCAGCAGGTTTAATTTCGGCTGACAGTTTCCCAAGGGTACGGCCCTAGATCGCTGTTTACCTTTTGGGTATTAGGGTCCGTCACCCCGGCGTCGCGGCATCAGCAAGTTCGCACATTGACTTCAGCAGGTCGTTTTCCGCCCGCTTTTCGGTCTGTAGGGTCTTTAGCGGCCCACGGTTCACCTCAGGGATGCGTAGTCAGTTTTTGTGAGTGGCATAATAGTAGGAACGGGCTCCGCCAGCGTGCCCCATGCCGGGACGCCGAGCCACAATACCATCAAAGGGTGGACGACGGATTGGGGCTAGCTGTATCCTCTGGAGAACGGTCTATCAAACTGAAACCTCTTACTGTCATTCTGCCCCATTGATAGTAGTGAATTCGGATCGATTCGATAGTCCGCCCAGAACGCCGGAAGAGCGAATCGCAAAAAAATTCGGATTGACTTCCTGGAAATTTGCGGTCGGGCGGGCAATGCTTTAGGGAGCGAGAAGCGGGGCAACATGTGCATAGGTCAGAAGTGCGCGCACTGTTGCGCCTTTCACAGGGCTCGTCCGGTGCCCGGCATCCCCCGGCATTCACCCACTTTTCTGGGGAATAGTTTGCGATGCTCCAGCCCAGCCGCTGGGCTAAGTGCAAAAACAACTATGTAGCAACACAAATCCACAATCATTCATCTCCCATTCGAGAACACAACAGGGAGCCCACCCGTCACAAGTACGAATTGATCCTTCCAATCATCCTCCCACGTCCTCACTTGTTCATCCTCTTGAAACCGAACGTCGAGATCTCGGAGAATACCAACAGTCACCATCCGGAATCCTAGAACGTTACCAAGTCAACATCGGGTGGAAACAGGCGCGTCAGAGGGATCTCGTCACCCACCAAGCATCGCCAGTGGTTTTCCAACACAGTCGGCGGGCCCTGCGGGGAGAGTCAAAAACCTGACACATTTCCAGACCAAGGTCGTTTACCGTAAGAAAATGGTATAAAAGCAGAAGGATTATGCACAAAATCTCTTTCTGGAGTCGAAATTGGAAGCTCCATCAAGCCTTGGGCGACAAGCCACCGCTCTGGCCAGAACTCATCCGTGAACGGGCTGAAGTTCCGAGGATCTCGATGAATTGTAAAAGGGTGAACCGAAATGCTCGTTCCCTCTGGGAAATAACTGGGCCCGACTATCAGTATCGGAGGTCTGGCAGTGGTGGAACACGCACTACGATCCAAAAGTTCTTCCTTTGGATGAATCCAGGTTTGGCCCCGCATCCCTCTGTGATCCACTCGGAACTGGAGGTGACAATCGAAGCGCCTCATTGATGCACGCATCGAGATAGCTCATCTCTTGGAAGTGCTTGCTTGACAGCGACTCTCCAGGGGGATAGAAATGGTCGATCTCCTCTCGTAATCTGTCGAGCTTCTCTTGGTTGCAGAGGAGGTAATAAAAGAGGGAGGAGAGAACTGCCTTCGAGGTGTGAGATCCAGCGAATATGACAAGGTCTGCGTCGTTGACCACAGTTTCAAACGGTATCTTCTCCTTTTCAGCCCCGAGTTCGTCCGACTGTGAAGACGGTAATCAGTCCTAAATCCCAACGAGAAAAGGGCAGGTGAACGTTCGATACCAGATAATAGAACAGGTCCTTTTGTTTAGTTTCTTTCTGCCTCCTTTCAACGGCCCGATCGGAACAAGCTTGCCTCATATCATTGAGATCTTTCGCAACTGCGGGCACCAACGCGAGGAATCCTGCTAGCCATGGGATGTGCCCGATGAGAGTAACCATCCTGTGGAGGGTTAGAATATGATGAGCAAGGGCGTCGATCTGATGGCAAGAAACTGATAGCCTCACTTCACTCTTGTCTCAGTCAACGCCCAGTGGCCAGTCAGATCACCGTCACGAAGCATTTCGGACCCACCGCCAAAGCTAAAGTGGTCAAACGTTAGCGCGCGCTCACGTTCTGACGATAAGCACGAACGCCAGATCGTTCATAACATCATGCCTTAGTCACGGCGTTAGCAAGTACCTTTGTACGCGATTGGGACCCCAACGTACGAGAAACAACCAAACATTCGCGTGAGGTCCACAGACTTCCGAGCCGAAAGCGTCTCGGTAAGTTGCACCACGCGTCTCTTGATAATCTCATCGTAATCCTCTAGGGCAGCCGGACTGAACCCTCTCGTCCAGGTCCTGCGCCTCCGGGCATGCTCGGTGTCGTCGTAAGCCGAGTCAAGAGAGGCTGCCGGAGCATATAACAACCTGGCAAACCAATCTACGATGTGTCAGGAAATCGACGGATAAGCACAACCGGCGTCCAGTCACCCACAAGATCCTTTGCCCCAACCTCCTTGGCCGAGGAGGGTAACAATCGCGGAAATGTCGCTGACCATGATCTCGTTAGGTCCTAGTACCGTTCAGGTTAAAGTAGGCTCGCTTGTCAGAGGAACGCCACGTACCAACGCGAACGACACTCCCATACATCTTGTGAAGGTTCCTATAATGAACGTGCTGCTTTCCTTGCCAAGCCAAGCGCGCCTAAGAGAGAAACAGCGTCAATCCGGGGCAATTGTATACCGCGCACACCGTGAACGCTAACAAACCACAACTTGGACATCTTGGCCAACACAGGGCCGGGATATCTCGCCAATGGATGAAAAGGCGACAGGCGGTATAAGACAATCGACAAAATCAATGTCGTATGGAATATGGCGTACGCCCGGAGGAGTGGACCCAAGATTGATGACGCGCCCTGTTTGAAGACACCTGACACCACAGCTGGCACTATAAACAGAAGAAATGCGCAGATTCCTGGCGATTGTGGTTCATATTTCTGGAAGAACCTGTGTATGAGCTACGCGACAAAGGTATAATTGATCGCACATGAGCGTTGGGAACACTTCGGAGGAAAGACACATGTGCAACACACCAGAGCTAAGATGATTGTTGGCAAAGGCGCGTGCTCTTGGATCTTTCCATAGACCTTTCCAATGAGCAACACAACCGAATCTGAGAGGCCAGTCATGAGGACGAGCGCGATGAACGGTGAAATGAACGGACACGCTCCACCCAAACACTGTGACGTTCAAAAACAGGGGCATGTGCATAAGCGTTGGCGGGGGTGTCTGATGAGCGGTAGCAGTACAGGAAGCACCCGCCGAGGCTGATCGTTCGTTCCGCACAGCTCGACATGCAGGGGGAGCGAATAGTAGCAGCGGTTCAAGCGCCCAAGCTCAAGTTAATGAAGACTTCCGTAGTATGTAAACGATAGTACAAGGAACAGTGACCCAGACACAAAGCGAGCGTGAACGGTCTCATCCTTCGGCGGCTTCTTGTTCCAAAATCTCGCGTTCAAGTCTTGCTCGCTCAGCTTCTCGCATTCTCATGAGTGTGAGTGACTCATAGTCTAATCCGGATATTGAACTAGACGCGGGAACTGACGAAGACGTATCCTTACACCAAATGTCAGAAAGATAAATCGAAACAAACGACGGGGGGACTCACCAAACCGGGGTTCGGAGTTGATGGTTTCTGTTCCTTCGCAGGTTCTGAAGGAGCTCCCAGCTTTCCGTGCCTTTTCAACCAAGCTATCAGCTCAGGTTCTCCCCCACTATTTCCCGCCCAAGTGATTTGGACGCCCTCCAACCCGCGTTCCTTCACCCTACTCGCACAGACAGCCGCAAATGCGTCCCCGATCCGTTTGAACGAGACAAGCGCCGTTCCCAGCTTCACTTCGTGAGATTTCTTCTTTTTTGAGGTCTTTTCATTGATCGAAATCACAATCAAGTCCTTATCGGTGTTGCCAAACGGTTGCAAGAGGGCGGCGAGTGATTCTGGGGTGGTCAGGTGAGGTAGGGCTGTGGCTGAGTATTTAAGTCGGACAGTTGTGTCTAGTGGACCTATGTTGTGATAGATTAGTGGGTACTCCGAACGAGTGGCAAACGGGCAGATATAACCAACCCATCCGTGCGTACCTAGTGATGGGGGCTCATCCACCCGGGTTTCCGCCGCTTTCCGCGCCTCCTCCTCTCGTTGTTGCAGTTCCTTCTCTTTTTGTTCGCGAAGTTGCCTTCCTTGTTCCATTAGGACTTCGTTCTCCCGGTAGATCTCCCGCGTCTTCTTCTGCTGCTCGACCTTTGCTTTCTTGAACTCGCGTTCGCGTTGTTCCAGCTCGTCCAGCATATGTTTTCGTTTGTCATTCGCGTCGGCATATCGAAGTTTCTGAGCTTCTTTCAACCTTTGCTTGGCGTCCAGGGCCATCCGCCGCAGCGGGTCGAGCAACAATTCATACGCCTGAGTAAGTTCATGAAACTTTCGTCCTATATCCAAACGCACACGCGTCAGATCCCATTTTTAACGAGGACGCGTTTAGAGCGGCAGACCTGCTTCTGGGTTATTCCTATTCTTTCAGAGTAACGTGATCAGCGAGATCGAGGGTGAAGATGGGTGGACCACACGTACTCTGTCTGGGTGAACTTTCAGGGAGAGCTTCCGATAGGCCGTACGGATGTCCTGGTCGGTTGCATCGGTAGAGAGACTGAACAATTCGTAGGGGTTTATCTCTGGATCGCCGGACATGAAGGCTGTCGTCGGAGATGATGACGGTCGTTAGGTCAGAGCGTCTGAATGGAGTCGATCACATCCCCGCCATCACGCACCATACTATTCACCACGGGTAACGGACCATTGGGTGACTATCCATAACGCTAGATAATATTATATCCGTCGTAGAAGGGTGCCACTAACCGAGATCTATTCCTCAAACTCCGAGGACTTCCCACCCCAGGACACGGTGGGTTTGGGGTGGGTGGGTTTCCGGTCTTTTCTAACCCCAAAAATTCTGAAGGTTGGACCAGCTTTGGGCGAAATGGTTCTAGCGCCACAACTCCAGATGCGCGGTTTGGAGACGGGATCAACGACCCGGTCCAACGGTCGGGGTCCTGACAGTTCCCTTAACAGGGTCTGGACATTCGTTTATACACGGATAATACCGTGTGGATAGTCACCCATTTTGCAGAGCATCCCGGCATTTGCAGGCTCATACATTGACCTGAGCAGGTCAGCAACCTGGGTTTCCCGCTCGCTTCTTGGTCTGCAGGTTCTTCAGTTACTCATGGTTCACGTCAGGGGTATCGCCAGTTTTTATGGACGGTATGATAGCGGGAATAAGATGCCGAGCCATGATGGTGGCTGTATCCTCTACAGGACGCTCTGCCGAAATGAAATTTGCCAGTGTATGGTGGAGTTCTTCAGCGGGTAAGTAAATGATCCAGTGACCCTTGGCGGTGATTGTTTGACTGTATCGTTCACGGTGGTAACCCCCCACTCCCCCTCTCTTTTCTTATGAGTCTCGTATCTCGCAGAATACTCCCTCTCACCTTCATTGTCAACCTTCTCCTCAACATCGTCTTCCTCGCCTACTCCGGCACTCTTCGTTTCCCTCAATTCCTAGCTCCAGGATTCAACCAGCTTACCGCCCCTAATGTCCACGCAAACACCCATACGCACCCGGCATGGTCAGCGCAACTAGCCCAACAATCCCTTGAACCAGTCTCTTTCACGATGGTCATGTACGGAGAATCCTCTGCTAAAGAAGGACTTCTTGCTCTCAAGACCGTTTTGATGCACATTTCCCGCCCGGCCGAGTTCCACATCATCTGTTCGCCGGACGCGATCCCAGTAATCCAGGGCAAGCTTGCCCTTTTCTCGCGGTGAGTTGACAAACCTTTCCAGCGCTTCTCCGCTTTCCTCGCTACAGCGTCTTCGCTGCGCGATGTGTTCGCTTCCAACGCTCCACATCCGCTCGGTGATGACCCGCATCACCGTCGTCAAGTTTACCTCCGTTGCTTTGATACGTGTGGATGATACTCATGTGCTCTTCCCTTCACTTGGCATGATAGGCCTGCATATTCGGTCGCTGCCAAGTACTATCCGATCTCCGAAGACTCGATCCGTGATCGAGCCCACCGGGCCGGAGTTGCCTCAAAGCACGCTGCCGGCTACGGCGGCCTTGTCAAGACGTTCCTCCACGAAGTTTTATACGATGTCAAGCGCGTCATTTATTTAGATACGGACATGCTGTTCCTGGTTGACCCTTATCTTCTCTGGAGGGACTTTGAGAGGTATTGGAACCAAAGTCGAGACTTCATGGTCGCTTTCCCGACCCTCGGCGAACGCAGCACATCGGACGTCGTTTGTACGTGTATCATGTGAGCACATCTGGTCTTCACAATTTGGGGCCGCCTGACCAACGGAATCTCGCCAGGTTGTTGGACCTTGAACAGATGAGGAAACGTTTCTTTATGCCCTCCACGAACTTCCCGGCTGGCACGGTAACTCTCGGGAACAATAATACATGGGCAAGAGCCGGTATGTCACCTCGGTTTTGCGTTTCGCAGTGTTTTGTTCAACGATCTTCTTTATCACACTAAGAAATCGACCCTGAGGATCCCGAGTTTGGTGACCAAGGCCTCTATTTTGCGATTTGGAAACGGCACGGGCGAAGAATGTTCAGAGATTTGAGCATCTCATGGGATATGACGCACTGTCGTTACTCGTGAGTCCCGCCGTTCGCTCCTCGTGGCCACCTAGCTCACAACGCTCCGCAGCTATGGTCTTTCATTGGTCGATGGTGACGATAGCATGGAAGAAACGAAGCAGATCTCCAAACAGATTTTCATGAGACAAGGTAAGGTTTACGATAGGTGGTATCAACTATACCCCGCTCTGTTGCACTTGTACGTCACCGTTGCCGTAATTCTTACGGCTGCCCGACGATGTTCATCATCCCGCTCGCAGCAACTGCCAACCCGGCAACGACATCGTTTGGAACGACCCCGTGAACTCCGAGCGTCCGAGATGGGGACCTTTCGTCACGATCGCAAGGCAATACAAATGGGTGTGGTTGAACCGTGGCGATGGAACCGCAACAGTCCACGCCGAGACGATCAAGGAGAGACCGTTTTGGGATGAGTTCGTGTTCAAGGGGGGGTTTCCGCGATTGAGTTCCTGAACCTCATCCAACCAGGTCAACCTCTAGTATTTAATTTATTGACGCGTGTGGCTGGAGATTTTCATCCCCACGTTCGGTGTCATTCCTTCATCGTGGATCGATTGCTGGCCATTTGATCTTCTAGACATATATACCCCCCCACTTTTCTCGTTCAAGCTGTCCCTTGTCTCATGTTATCATAAGCTAGTTTTGCAGAGCTCCTTCTCACCCTCGTTTCCTACTATAGCCTACGTACATCTTCCAAACATCGCCCTCGCCTCACTAAATTGGCCTAACCAATGGCCATATAATTTAGATAAGTCGATACTTCACTAAACGTAGGTACGGTACAGGCATATTTACACAAACGACTGTTACATGACATTTTTCTCCACGAGAAGCGACTAGGGTCCGATTGTGACTGCGTACGGCTGGATCTGAGATAAACTGGGCAAAACGTCCGTCAAACACAGAGAGGGTCCAAGAATGAAAGAACGGTGTCCACGTCCAAAAAATTCTTCGAGCCACTGGCACTTCACATTACCAAATAGAAGTATCACCATCATCTCCGTGATACGCCAATGTGGGCGGTAAGCGATTAGGCTGGAACCGCGTGAGGTCGTTGGGCGGGTGAAAAAAAAAGAGACAGCGAAGGGGGGATGTGGCGAACGAGCGGGTGCATCAGAGGGTCGGCGCGTATTTTGATGGTGCCAAGTCAGCGAGGTTTGCACTGGCGATCTTTCCCTCGTACACCAGCTCTGCGAGAACCTTAGCAGTTCCCGGAGCGTTGCAGATACCCTTCGGAATTCAAAAAGTGTTGTCATAGGTTGTCAAAAACAAAAGGCGCGCAGTTTTTTGACGTTTTCCAAGCCGTCATGAGATAAGATCGTGATGAAGCTAAACCACCAGTACAAATGATGCTCACCCAACAGGTATGTCCTGTAGCGATATAATAGCCTTTAGCCATGCGAGGGGCAGGACCGACTATCGGACCTTCAAGCTTGCCCTTCTTGACGGTCGGGAGGAAACATGCTTGTTTCTTCACCACGGTTCCAGCTCGGATTTCGGGGCTGATGCTGGCAACTTGTTGGAAGATAGCCTCGCATGCGGCGTCATCCACCTTGACGTCGTCTACGAAGTACGGAAGCGGGGATTTATCTTCAGGTCCGCATGAGTAAATTTCGTTGTTGGGCCGGGCGTAGATCTCGGGCGACGCGGATCCACCGCCGATCCCACTTGGGAGGCTGATTTTCGTGAAGAGAACGTATGGGGAGATCTGGACGTCGGGTTGGGGTTGGATAACGACGCTATGGGCGCGAGTGGCTTTGACTGGGACGGAGGGTAGAATGGTGGGGCTCCATGGCCCTGCACAGAGAATGGCGTGTGTTGCGGGGACGAGTTCCATCGGGGCCGTGAGAGTTTGGTAGAAGACACCTGTCACTTTCTCCCTATCGAATGCAATCGGGCCCGCGATGGCCCCAAGGCGAAGTTTTACCCCCTTGGACTGAGCGAGTTCGAGCATGGACGTGGTGAAGAGGTACGGATGGACTTGAGCGGTCTCGCCATCTCCGGCCCTGGGCGAGTAAGAATCGGTGAGTGATTCCTTGACCCAGTGCAGGTCATCTGGGAGACCTTTCCCTTTCCTCTGTTCTACATCGGAATCCCCCGGCCCAGCAGTCTTTTCGAGACTCGTTTTGTCACCTCCGTCGCCTCCTATCCCAGAACCGGCGTCCTCACCGCGACCCTCCCAGTTCCCGCAGTTGACGTATCGCCACCCCCAACGCTCTGCACCGTTGTGTAACTCGGCGAGGCGGACGTGTTCAGGAAACGAGACGTTGACGAGCTCACGGGGGTAGGCCCATTTTGCGACAAGCCCGCCAGCCTTTCCTGATGCTCCCTGGGCGACGCCGGTCCTGGATGCCTCGAGGATGGTGATTTCGTCGATGCCGCTGCGGAATGAAGGGTGATGGGAGAGATAATATGCCGTCGTGCAGCCGATGATCCCCCCACCGACGATAACGATCTTCTTTTTGGGGGGAGCGTTCGATTTTTTCGAAGACATTACGGCGATTTGTCCGTGCTGACTGTCTTATTGGCCGTCTCGGTTATGAAGGAGTCGGTGAGCTAAAAGTTAATATCCGGGGTTCTTGGTCTGGGATGTGTCGGTTGATGGTGGGTGTTAGTGGGTCAAGCTGAATCCGCACGGTCCCGTGATCCCTTCTGTTGCGAGGATGACCCCACGTAGCCTGATAGTTTTTGGAGGCCCAGGAAAACTGTGATGCATCGGAACGTGGATGTGGGCAAACGAAGAACAATCATCGGCTGACCCGGTATGGATTTGGCACACCGAGAGACGTGATAAGAGTGGCATACTAAGCCACGAACAGATGTGTATTGTCCCTTTTTCTTTCTTTTCTTTTGAAATTATGGGCGTTCGGGGCGGTTGAAGGGGATCCGCACACATCGCGCTCTCGGGAAACACAAGAAGCCCGCTGTCAAATGTCACCAGCTAGTTGACCTTTTAAGTAAACCCGCGCCGCGCTCGCGTGCAATCGTCGTCAGCACTGAGGACATGGGGACGTCCTGTGTCGGAATGGAATGGAATTCCCTGCGCCGGTGACCTCGTACCACGCGTTTTCAATGAGTGTTCACGGAGAGATTCGAAGAGACGGGGGAGTCGAATCACCTGCCTGATGAATTAGGTCCTCGTATGTTTAGGTGCCGCGCTCTGGCGGGATCATCCACGCCCGTAAGAAAACTAAAAAATAAATCATTTCTTCCTTCGGTTCTCATATATAACACAAGGTCAACAGCAACCTTCATTCCCATCCGCTTCTTCTTCATCTCCCCCGCTCGCTGACCATGGCCGATTCTGAACACCAGTCCGTCCAGACTCACCCCATCGCCCCTCGCGTTAAGGACCATCACAAGAAGCCACACGTTGGTCCTGATATCCACGCTTACCGCGATCACCACGCAAAGACCGTCGGAGAAGGCTCAGACGAATGGTGGGGACAGGTTCGTTTCTTTACCATCTATTCATGCCGAACCCGCACCACCTTACCTGACGATCGCTACACCCCAGATCGCCAGGGATACCCTTCACTGGGATCGCCCCTTCAAGACCGTTCGTTCTGGTGACTTCGAGACTGGAGACATCGTCTGGTTCCCCGAGGGCGGTCTCAACGCCTCTTACAACTGCGTCGACAGATGGGCCTACACCCAGCCCGATAAGGTTGGTGCCGAACGTCTATTTTTATTTCTGCCATTATCTTGGCCATCGGCTGTCAATCAGCGCCCGTGAGGTCGGCTACCCTCTTCGCCTCCCGACCATTGCCAAACATCCCTTCCCATTCCATTGCGATATTTGATCGTGAACTGACCAATATTTCCTCTCGAATAGACGGCAATCATCTACGAGGCCGACGAGCCGAATGAAGGTTGCGAAATCACCTACGCCCAACTTCTCCGTGAAGTTTGCAGCGTTGCAAATGTTCTCAAGGGTATGGGAATCAAGAAGGGCGACACCGTCTCCGTCTACATGCCCATGACCTGGCACGCTGTTGCCACTTTCCTTGCCTGCGCTCGTATCGGTGCCATTCACTCTGTCGTCTTTGCCGGTTTCTCGTCCGAGTCACTTCGAGACCGCATCAAGGATTGCAAGTCCCGTGTTTTGATCACCTCTGACGAGGGCCGCCGAGGTGGAAAGACTATCGCCACCAAGGCTATCGTCGATGCCGCTCTCAAGGACTGCACCGTGGTTGAACACGTTCTTGTCCTCAAGAGGACCGGGAACGATGTTGCCTGGACCGAGGGACGTGACAAATGGTGGCACGAGGAAACCGTCAAGGTCCCAAACTACTGCCCGCCCGAGATCATGGCTGCTGAAGATCCGTTGTTCATCCTTTACGTGAGTGGCCGGAGTTTCCGTTTATTCAGCAACTGTTTCTGGCCGCTAATCTCAACCCTTTAGACCTCTGGATCCACTGGCAAGCCAAAGGGTGTCGTCCACACCACCGGTGGTTACCTCCTCGGCGCTGCCTTGACCCTCAAGTACGTTTTCGATGTCCACCCCGAGGACAGGTTCGCCTGTATGGCCGATGTCGGTTGGATCACTGGTCACACGTGAGTTTCTCATTTTTCACTATCACATTCTCCAATCTCACACATTCAATCAGTTACATCGTCTACGGACCTCTTCTCAACGGTGTCACCACCACCGTCTTCGAATCTACCCCCGTTTACCCTACCCCATCCCGCTACTGGCAGACCGTTGAGAAGCACAAGGTTACCCACTTCTACTCTGCTCCCACCGCCATCCGTCTCCTCCGTCGTCTCGGTGAGCATCACACCCACTCCCACGACCTCAGCACCCTCAGAGTGTTGGGTAGTGTCGGTGAGCCTATCAACCCCGAGGCCTGGCATTGGTACAACGACCACGTCGGAAAGAGGCAATGTGCCATCGTTGACACCTTCTGGCAAACCGAGACCGGATCCATCGTTGTGACACCATTCCCTGGTGCCATTGAAACCAAGCCAGGATCTGCTTCTGTGCCCTTCTTCGGTGTCGACCCGGTAATTCTCGAGCCTCAGTCAGGAAAGGTCCTCGAAGGTAATGGCGTTGAGGGTGTTCTGTGCATCAGTAAGCCCTGGCCGTCAATCGCCAGGAGCGTCTGGCAGGACCATAACCGCTACCTCGATACCTACATGAGGGTTTGTATTTTTGTTCGCTAAGCGTGACGTTGTTTCTGATTTCGGCCTGCTTAGCCATACCCCGGATTCTTCTATACCGGTGATGGTGCTGCCCGTGATGAGCACGGATACATCTGGATCAAGGGTCGTGTCGATGGTGAGTTTTCTCAAAACAAAAACTTTTCTCACTCTCCCAAATACGAATTGAACCGGATTAGATGTCATCAACGTCTCCGGTCACCGTCTCTCCACCGCTGAGATCGAGTCAGCTTTGATCCTCCACAGGGGTGTCGCCGAGACTGCCGTCATCGGTGTCGCTGACGAACTCACTGGTCAGACCGTCTTCGCCTTTGTTACCCTCAAGCCGTACGTGTTCCCTCCTCAGTTTCCAAAAGTTGGAGGTTAACCATTGTTCATTATCCAGTGAATTCACTTACGACCCGAACGATGAGGCTTCTCTTGCTAAGGAGCTCATACTTCAGGTCAGGAAGGTCATCGGACCCTTCGCCGCCCCAAAGAAGATTTTCATCGTTCCCGACCTTCCCAAGACCCGATCCGGCAAGATCATGCGCCGTATCATGCGCAAGATCTCTTCCGGAGAGGGTGACCAACTGGGCGACCTTAGCACATTGGCTGATCCTAGCGTCGTCGACTCCATCAAGGCTAAAGTCGCCGCCTCGTCTTGACTCTTTGAACCTCCCGCTCCGCTACCGGAACGGGTCGTGGGGAGGGAGGTCGTCAAGGAACGCGCGAAAGTGGAGGCAACAAACAAGGAGGATGTGAAGGAGAAAATCGCGATGGAGGAGTTCGTTGAGCAACCGCACACGGAGAAGGCGGTTGTTGAGGAGGAAGGCGGTCTGCTTTGTAAGTTGCGGGAGTTGAAGAAGAAAATAGTAGGTCACTTGTTGTGTATGTCTTGAACCTGTCGTTACCGCTTTCCCTGTGTTCTTTGTAATAGGGTATTTCGCACGTTATCTCGTTGTGTTGTATACGTTTTTTTAAAGAGATACGCGTACTGCTTCCAAGCATGGATCTGCGAGTGTGAATCATGGCTGCGCTTTAATGTAAGTTAAATAGGTTGTTTCACAATGGGTGACTGTCCGTAGGATGTGCAGCGTGTACACACGAGTCCAGATGAATATCGAACGGAACTGTCAGGACCTCGACCGTTGGGCCGGGTCGTTGATTCTGTCTCCAAACCGCGCATCTGGAGTTGCGGCGCTAAAGCCGGTTTGCTCAAAGCTGGGTCAACCTTCCGAATTATGGGGGATAGGAAAGACCAGAAACCCGCCCACTTCAAACTCACTGTGTCCTGGCGTCACCCTTACGATGCGGAAGTCCTCAGATATTGAGGAATAGACCTCGGCTATTGGCACCCTTCTATGACGGATATACTTATATATACCTGGTTTTATCTAGTCCTACAGAAAGTCACCCAATGTTTCACTACACGAATTACACCCGTAATTGCTTCCCTGGCGCGCACTCTGGGTTTTCAAGTCAAGCAGAGTAACCTGCGACGCCAGTCAAGCTTGTCCGGAATTGAAAACTCGCCGCCGGGGGGAGGGGGGGCAGCAGGCAACTGAACTCCTCTAACCATGTACGATCCCGATCGGGGGGGGGGGTAGATTCGGTGAGGCAAACCCCAGTTTCATAAGAAACCCATGTGATAGGGATTACACGAGTTCGTAAGGAATGAATGAAGCGTTACAAATGGTATCTATCCAACTGCACGAGGTACCGCTATCAGACGCAGCAACCTCTCGAAACAACTCTAATGTCGGTTATACACATACGGTCAAGTCATAACCTGCATATCGATGAAAGGTTCGGAGGGCCCAACCGAGGGGGCATAGTAAAGTCGATCTTGTACTTGAGAGGGTCTCTCCCAACTACAAAAGATGTCGTATGGTGCGAAAAAAAATATACGACCATGATCCGGAAATTGCGACACATACGCATCACCGCAAACAAACGTCCAACTGGTCACATCTTATTGGCAAGGGCCTGAGCGTATGTCCTGTGTGGGGGAGTCGTAGATGGGGAAGGCGCGCCGGGGCCCGAGTCATCTCGAGCGACTCGAAGGAGCTTGAGGTCCTGGTCCAATTCGTAATCGGTAGTGTCGTGGGTGTAGGCGGACTCGAGGTCCTCCCAGTCCTCCTCGCTGAAGACGCTGAGATTGTCAGAGGTCATGGCGTCCCAGCTGAAGTCGGACATGGTCTCAAAGTCTTGGTGGAGGGGTGGTTCTCCAAGTTCGGATGGTGGGAGGGAAGATACTCGAGGGACGGTTGGGAGGACTTCATAACCGCGATCCTTGCCTGCAGGAATAAAATTCCAGTAAGCACCCCAAAAGTGAAGACAAACCAACCAGGTCGTCACGCACGTTGCTTGGGCTTACGAACCCTCATCGGAACATCCGCGAGGGAAATCTTAAACGCACGCAGTTGCGTAACCTCCTGGTTGCGGTAATCGCATTCGTCCTCGTCGCGGTTGATCACACAATTGTTGATGAACGAGTCACCATTCCAAGTCTCACCGTCGCCTCGTTCAGGGTTTCGACGACTTCCAGACGAGACGGAGTCCTCTCGCTGAATACGATGAGGGACCTCGTTGTGAACGTGGCGAGCGATCCCATGGGGAGGAGGAAAATGTGCTGGACTGGTGTCATTGAAGAGCAAATCGGAGTGGTGTGTTCCTTCGCAATCTTTCTGCGCGACTTAGCTCCAACATACTGACAAAGATTGCGTCAACAACTCACGAAATGGTTCGTGACCCCACAATGATGTTCGGATGGTACATGGGGCTTGTAGGCGTTATTAGGCTTGATGTACACGCGGGGAGAAGCGACGCTCGAGGTAGACCATATATCCTAGGATGGGAATGGGTTGATGTGTAGGGTATTTGTCAATCAGTCAGAGAGGTATGAAGGGAGGAGAGAGAGATCAGGGAGCTAGGTTGTAGAACAAAGTCAAAGTCAGAACTGTCAGATTATATACGCCAGCGGAGAACAGTGCCACAGCATCGGATCACCCAAGCGAAGGTTCTCAGGCAGCCGCCGTACCGGCAGAGTCAGGCAGCTTCGCTACTCGGCCTCGACCGCGTTGCTGTGACTCATAGAGGGAAGCGACCCCCGTTGTTATCCCGTTCCATGAAAGGTGGCGGTGGCCATGATGGAGAGTAGCGGCCTGTGCGGTTTTTCCCGGTCCCTGATCACCGCGCACAGCAGAGCCGCAGAAGATCCTCACGAGCAACGCATGTCTATCCCGAGCACAAAGAGCG
>Ga0307515_10010952_pt1 | contig 17287 bp, 9 predicted proteins | sample 17_EM_MG_FD_194513 | JGI IMG/M metagenome (GOLD analysis project Ga0307515, IMG submission 194513) | Populus trichocarpa ectomycorrhiza microbial communities from riparian zone in the Pacific Northwest, United States - 17_EM | ecosystem: Host-associated > Plants > Roots > Unclassified | place...
GCCTTGGTCACCGAGGTGTGGATGACGCCGGCCGAGTTCTGGACGAGGCCGGGGCGGCCCTTGAGCGGGTTGACGTCGCCGGCGTAGTTGAGGATCGTCCCGTTGTAGACGCCGCCACCGACGGCGCCGCCGATGTCGGCGAACGCGCCGCCGTTGGTCGACATCTCGATGACGCCGCCGTCGTAGTTGCCGCCGCCGTCGAACTCGAAGTTCCAGCTGTGATCGAACTGGATGTTGACCGAGCCGCTGCCATCGACCGTCACGATCGGTGACACCAGATACTGATCCGAGCCCGCGCCCGGGTCATCGACGTGCCACAGGTGGTGCAGCGGATCGACCTCGGCGCGCTTCCACGGCGCGATGTTGCCCAGCGTGACGTTGAAGCCGGGCGCCCAGCCGAGCGCGTTGGGCTCGACGGTGTCGGTCGCCGCCGAGGCCAGGATGTCGTCGGTGTTGGTCCGGTAGCTGACCAGCTGGCTCACCGGCGCGGCGAGCTCCGCGGCGTTGTAGTCGACCTGGAAGTCGAGCTGCTGGACTCCCGACACGGTGCGCAGGTAGGCGACGCGCAGGTTCGCCGTGGCGCTGGCGCCGGGCACCAGCGGCGCGAACGTCAGCGTGTTGCCGAGCGGGTACCACACATCTGACGACGTCGTGGTGACCGTCGCGGTGACGGCCGACAGCGGCACGGTCCCGGCGTTGCGCAGCGTGACCGCCAGCCGGCCGTACTCGCCGTGGTCCATCACGCCGTCGCTGTCGCACGCCCCGAAGCTGTCGTCGAGCACGGCGCTGGTCAGCATCAGGTCGGGGCCGGTCGAGAAGTCCTCGACCACGCCGGCGTTGTTGAACGAGTAGCGATCCGGCGACACGGCGTGCGGGCCGGCGCCGCGCCTGGCGAACCCGTTCCGGCACACCAGGTAGTCGGCGGGGTCGCCGGCGTACGCCACCGCGAGCACCGCGTCGCGCGCCTCGGTGATCGTCGGGCTGATCGGCGTCACCTTGAGCCCCGCGATCAGGTAGCGCTTCATCCGGTCCTGGGCCTGCTGGAACGTCAGGCGCGGCGTCGCCCCGAGCGTGTCGCGCAGCAGACCCGCGTAGCACTCCCAGAGCATCGACGCCCAGATCTCGCCGGTGTTGTGGACCTCGGAGTTCAGGCCGGTGTTGGTCTGCACCGGCGGCCCGACCGGCAGCGTGACACCGTCGCTGATGTGGCGGAACGTCAGCGGGTTCTTCGTCAGATCGGTCGAGTACGGGTAGCGCCGGATGCCGAAGTAGTAGCCGTGGTTGGCGGCGCCGTTGTACGGCACGCCGCTGGTCGCGTAGGTGGCCATCGCGTAGGTGCCGCCGAAGTTCGCGTTGCTCGGCGTCGCGGTGTCGTCCTGCCGGACCGTCAGCATCAACGAGTTCACGTCGCTCCAGCCCTCGCCCATGCCTGCCGACATGGTGGTGCCCAGGCCGACGCTGTTGCCGACGAGCCGGTTGCTCGCGTAGTGGAACCACTCGTGCGCCACGACCTGGGCATCGAGCGAGCCGTCGCGATCGCCCGACCGGAACAGCCGCGCGGTCACGGTGGCGGGCACCGCGAGCTGGGCCTTGATCGTCTGGCCGGTGTTCCACGAGATCGTCGCGATCGGCCCGGCGTGCGTCGGCGCGAAGCCGGTGATGTTGGCGACCACGGTGGGTGCAGCGGACGTGTAGACCATCACGATCGCCGAGGCCGAGACTGCGGACAGCTTGGTCATCCGGGTCGAGAACGCGCACCCGACGCCGTCGGTGTTGTCGAAGTCGAACATCGCGATCTTGCCCGCGAGCGACGCTGCGTTGGTCACCGTGCAGGCCGATGGCGTGTTGGAGAATGTCGCGCGCACGATGTCGGTCGTCACGTCGAACGCCTGCATGGCCGACATCGAGATCCCGATCGTGAACTTGCCGGCCACCCCGACGGGCGCCTGGAGCTCGAGGTGGTTGGCCGGCGACGGGAACATGTACATCCGCATCCGCGGCCGCGCGCCATCGGCGGGCGTCAGCATGTTGGCGTTGCTGAACCCGGCGAAGTCCTGGACCTGGGCCTTGATCGAATCGGCGCCGGTGCCGCCGCGCGAGAAGTTGTTGGTCTGCGCGTTGCCGGCCGCCTCGTCGAAGCCCGCGTCGTAGTACCAGTCGTGCATGAAGTTGACGTCGTAGAACACCTGCTGGATCGCGCCCTGCCGGGCCTCGGCGAGCCCGGTGTTGGCGTCGGGGATCGCGGTGTGGAGGAACTGGCCCGCGGCGGTGATCTGGGCCCGGAAGTCACCGGTGGGTGGGTCGGACGGGGCCGTGATCGGGTTGCCGAGGCCGTCGGGCGCGAACAGGTCGAGGAACGCATCGGCGTTGTTGCCGTTGGTCTCGGTCGCACCGAGCGCGAGCCACGGATCGTTCTGGCTGAACGGGAAGTTGGGCAGCATCACGTCACTGGGCGCGACGAGGACCGCCTGCGCGCCGTCGGGCGATGCCACGACCTTGGGATGGGCCGCGTTGCCGGCCGGGGTGTCGTAGGGCATCCCGGTGACCGGATCGGCCCACACGCGATACGTGAAGCCGCTCGGATCGAGCAGGTTGCTGTCACTCACCGGCGCGGCCTCGCTGATGAGGCTCTTGCGGAACAGCGGCTGCGCGGTCACGGCCGAGATCACGTAGGCGTAGGCCTCCGAGGTCGCGAGCGGGCTGCCGTCGGCCGACAGCAGGCCGACCGGCGCAGGGCCGGTGCGGGCGATCACCTCGATGTGGTAAGCGGCCTCGAGGCCGTCGGCGAGGTGGAAGTAGACGCGCCTGAGCCGGATCGCATCGTCGAGCGCGATCCCGGCGGCCGCGGCCACGGTGAAGTAGTCGTAGCCGTCGTGCGAGCCGGCAGCGATCAGCAGCGAGGGGTCGATCGGCTGCTTCGCGAGCTGACCGAGCGCCGCCGCCGCGCCGGCGGCCGGTGCCAGGCCGAAGGCGAGGCCCCCCGGACGCGCCGGCGGGGTCGCCGCGCTCGTCAGGTAGCCGGAGAGCGCGACGCCCTCGAGCTTGCGGTTCATCACGACGTTCATCTCCTCGCCGAAGATCTCGATGCCGCCGAGCTGGGCGTGGAGCTTGACCAGCACCGGACCGGCGCGGCGGTCATCGACGTGGACGACGACAGCGTCGGAGACGTCGCTGTCGCCCAGGCCGTACAGCGGCGCATAGCTGGCCAGCAGCGCGCGCGCCGCGGCCTCGGGTTGCAGCATGCCACCGCCGGTGGCGGCGGCGAGCGCCGGCGCCGCCGCCTCGCGGGTCCACAGGAAGGTCGGCACGCCGAGCCGCGACTCGGTCTGCACCACGCTGCCGGGGCGCACGAGCGACTTCGCCCTGGCGACCAGCGCCGCCGCCCGGGACGGATCGGCCGGGCGCGCGGCGAGCGCGTCGCGGGAGATGCCGGTGGCGGGATCGGCCGGATCGGGCGACGCGGGATCCGTGGCGCAGCCCGCGACCAGCGAGGCGAGCGCGACCAACGAGGCGAGCGAGGCGAGGACCCAACCGCGCGGGCCGCGCGCGGTCGAGGGGTTGGGGTCACGGAAGGCCGTCATCAGTTGTTGCTCCCCACGACGAAGTCGGTCGGCTTGTTCTGGCCGCAGGCACAGGAGACCGTCACCGAGACCGTCGCCGAGCTACCTCCGGGCGTGAGTGTGTAGGTGAACGTGTCGCGCACGCCGTTCGGGATCTGGTTGCAGTAGCCGGGCGTCGGCGTGTACAGGACGCTCAGGCCGTTGATCCCGAGCGCCGCGGCGCCGTGCGACGGCTGGGTGACCGACGTGATCGCATCGGACCCGCCGTCGATGTCGGTGTCGTTCGCCAGCACGTTGAGCGTGTTGGACCCGCTGTCCTCGGCCACGGTCACGGTGTCGTTGACCGCGGTCGGCGGGTCGTCGACGCAGGTCACGCTCACCGTCACCGTCGCGGTGCTGCCGCCCGGCGTCAGGGTGTACGTGAACGTCTCGCCCGCCGCCGGCCCGTTGGTGCCGCCGCCGCCGAACAACGCGAGCAGCGGCGGTGGCGGCAGCGCGTTGCAGAAGTTCGCGTTGGGCTGATAGGTCACGCCCGTGCCGCCGCCGGTGATCACCACCGTGCCGCGCGCGGGCTGCGTGACCGAGGCGATCGACTTCGCGCCGCCGTCGACATCGGTGTCGTTCGCCAGCACGTCGATCGGGTTGGCGGACGAGTCCTCGACGACCGTGGCGATGTCGTGGACCGCGACCGGGCCATCGTCGACGGCGGTCACGCCGAGCCCGCGGCTGGCCGTGCCGATGTTGCTGGCCGCCTGGCCATCATCGACGGTGAACACCACCGCCCGCGCGGCGGTCGCCGGCGCGTCGCTGGTGTTGGTGTACGTGACCAGGCGAAGCGCCGCCTGGTACTCCGCCGGGCTGGCCGCGCCGGTCAGGGTCAGCGTGCAGGTCGCCGCGTTGTAGCCGTTCACCGTGATGTTGCTCGGCGGGATCGGCGGCGCGATGCTCGCCGGCCTGACCTGCCGGAGGTCGGGCGGCGTCAACACGACGCCGAGGATGTCCTCGGGGCTGGTGCAACCGGGCGTGATCTGGATCGTCGCGCCGACCAGCGTGGCGCTGTCGGCGTCGGTGACCACGATGCCGGGATCGACCGGCAGCGCCGGCGCGTTCTCGGTGTAGGCCGCCGTGCCGCTCGACGCGGTCACGACCGGGGCGTCATTGACCGACACCACCGTGACCGTCACCGTGCCGCTCGCGGTGCCGCCGTTGCCGTCGGACACGGTGTAGCCGAAGTCGGCCGCGCCGTTGTAGTTGGTCGCCGGTGTGTAGGTGATCGAGCCGCTGGTGAGATCCACCGTGCCGTGCGTGGTGGCCGTGGCGGTCACCGCGGTCACCGTCAGCGTGTCGAGGTCGGCGTCGGTGTCGTTGGCGGACAGCTGGGTCGCCGGGAAGGTCAGCGGCGTGTCCTCGTCGGTCGACACCGCGTCGGCCACCGCCACCGGGACGTCGTTGACCGCGGTCACGCCGAGCGCGCGGCTGGCCGTGCCGGTGTTGTTGGCCGCCTGGCCGTCGTTGACCGTGAACACCACTGTCCGCGCGGTGGTCGCCGGCGTGTCGCTGGTGTTGGTGTACGTGACCAGGCGAAGCGCCGCCTGGTACTCCGCGACGCTCGCCGCGCCGGACAAGGTCAGCGTGCAGGTCGTCGGGTTGTAGCCGACCACCGTGATGTTGCTCGGCGGGTCCGGCGGCGGCGCGATGCTCGCCTGCCGGACCTGCCGGAGGTTGGGCGGCGTCAACACGGCGCCGAGGACGTCCTCGGGGCTGGTGCAGCCGGGCGCGATCTGGATCGTCGCGCCGACCAGCGTGGCGCTGTCGACGTCGGTGACGGCGACCTCCGGGTCGACCGCGAGGGCCGGCGCGTTCTCGACGTAGGTCGCCGTGCCGATGGCCGTGGTGACGACCGGGGCGTCGTTGACCGACACCACCGTGACCGTCACACTGCCGCTCGCGGTGCCGCCGTTGCCGTCGGACACCGTGTAGCCGAAGTCGGCCGCGCCGTTGTAGTTGGTGGCCGGCGTGTAGGTGATCGATCCGCTGGTCAGGACGACGGTGCCGTGCGTGGTGGCCGTGGCGGTCACCGCGGTCACCGTCAGGGCATCGAGGTCGGCGTCGGTGTCGTTGGCGGCGAGCTGGGTCGCCGGGAAGGTCAGCGGCGTGTCCTCGTCGGTCGACACCGCGTCGGCCACCGCCACCGGGACGTCGTTGATCGAGGCCACCGTGACCGTCACCGTGCCGGTGTCGGTGCCGCCGTTGCCGTCCGACACCGTGTACGAGAAGCTCGCGGTGCCGTGGAAGTTCGCGTCCGGCGTGTACGTGATCGAGCCGCTGGTGAGATCCACCGTGCCGTGCGTGGTCGCGGTGGCGGTCACCGCGGTCACCGTCAGGGTGTCGAGGTCGGCGTCGGTGTCGTTCGCCGCCAGGAGCGTCGCGGCCAGGATCAGCGGCGTGTCCTCGTTGGTGGCCGCCGAGTCCGCCACCGCGACCGGCACGTCGTTGACCGACGTCACGGTCACGCTGACCGTGCCGACGTCGGTCTTGTAGCCGTCGGTGACCGTGTAGTCGAACGACGCCTCGCCGTGGTAGTCGGCGTCGGGCGTGAACGTCACCTGCGTGCCGGTGTGCGAGACCGTGCCGTGGCTGGCCGAGCCGACCGCCGAGATCGCGAGCGTCTGGTGCTCCACGTCGGTATCGTTCGCGAGCAGCGTCGCGTCGGGGATCATCAGCGGCGCGTCCTCGTTGGTGACCGCGGGGTCGTCGACCGCGACCGGCGCCTCGTCGACGCCGATCGACACCGTCACCGTGCCCTGCCCGGTCTTCGCGCCGTCCGACACCGTGTAGCTGAACGTCGCCATGCCCGTGTACCCGATCTCGGGCGTGAACACGACGTTGCTGCCGCTGACCGCCACCGTGCCGTGGGTCCCGGCGGTCACGGCGGTCAGCGTCAGCGTCGAGCTGTCGAGGTCGGTGTCGTTCGCGAGCAGCGTCGCCTGCGCGACCGTCAGCGGGGTCTCGAACCCGGCCGCCAGGCTGTCGGCGTTCCCGACCGGCGCGTCGTCGACCGCGGTGACGTGGATCGTCACGGTTGCCATCCCGGTGCCGTACGGATCCTCGGCGCGCACCACGACGGCATCGTCGCCGCTGTAGTCGAGCGCCGGCGTGTACGTCCAGCTCGGGCCCGCGCCGGTGAGCGTGCCGTGACTCGGCACGGCGACGATGGTGAGGTGGACCGCGCTCTGATCGGCTGCAGTCAACGGGACGCTGATGGTCAGGGGCGTGTCTTCCGCCGTGGTCACCGAGACGTCATGCAACGTCGGTGGCGACGGAAGGCGACCGTCCCCGCAAGCAGCAAGCATCACACAACACAACCCGATGGAGCGATACATGCCTCGAGGGATTCGGCCGTCTTCTCAGTTCGTGTTGGCCCTCCTGCGGATTCCGCGCCGCCGCGAAACGCGACGGCCGTCGACGCGCGCTGCGATCCGGCTGCAAAACGACAGCGCCACGCACCCGGAGTTATCGATTGATATAGTGAGTGATATAATGCGTGCTGGCGATCATGCGGATTTCTCGCAGCGCTTCCCCGACGAGAAATCGCGTGATCGAGTCCAGTGAGATCGACGCGCCGTGATTCACAGCTTGGCGGTGATATGCCCCAGCACCATCGCGGCCAGCGTCCGGCGGACCTCGTCATCGAGCTCGCGCGACGGCTGCCGGCCGATCGCGCCGACCAGCGCGTGCTTGCCGAGCGCGTACCCGTACGCCGCCGACACCGCGGTGAGCAGCGTCACCTCGATCTCGCGGATCAGCCCGCGGCCCGGCTCGGGCGCGAGCCGGCGCGCGACCTGCTCGGAGACCTGCGAGAGCCCGCGCTCGGCCAGCCCCAGCGCCTGGCTCGCGGCCGGCCGCTCGCTCGCGAGTAGCCAGCGCGTCAACCGCAGGTGCACCGGATCCTGGAGCGTGCGGAACAGGATCTCGAGCAGCTCGTCGGGTCGGCCCAGCGCCTCCGGCTCGCGCAGCCGGGCGAGCACGACCTCGCGGATCTTGCGCAGCCGGCGCTCCAGCGCCGCCTCGATCAGCCCGGCGTAGGTCCCGAAGTAGTGGGTGATCAGCGCGTGGCTCACCCCGGCCTCGCGGGCGACCTCCTTGAGCCCGACCTGGTCGGGCTGCGACGCCGCGAACACCCGCTCGGCGCCATCGAGGATCTCCTGGCGCGCCAGCTCCGGAGGTCGGCGCCGCCGCGGCAGCGTACGTGCGACCCGCCGAACGATTTGCCTGGGAGTCCGCGGCATTGCGCGCCATATCCTACCACGGCACCTTGTTATCACGTTGACAATAGAGCCCTCGGCGCTATTATCAACATGACAATAAGAGCCGCCAAGGAGCTCGCCATGCAGACCGCCACCTCTCCCTCCGACCTCCCCGAAGATCTCGCGGCGCTGTCCCCCGTCGAGCGCTGGACGCGCGCCCTCGCCGCCCTCCGCAAGATCGTGGCCAACCCCGACGACACCGGCCAGGTCCTGGTGTTCACCAGCCTGATCAACACCGGCCGGTCGACCGGCGCGCGGCTCGAGCGGTTCTTCGCCGACCCCGACGCCCGGAAGCTCTACGACGAGCACCGCGCGATCGACTCGCGCACCGTCGATCTCGACGCGCTCGCCGCGCTGCCCGAGGGCACGCTCGGCCACGCCTACGCCACGGTCCTCCGCTCGCGCGGCCTGACCCCCGAGGTGTTCGACGGCCCGCCGAAGGGCGTCTCCGACCCGCGGCTGTCGTACGTGATCCAGCGGATGCGCCAGACCCACGATCTGTGGCACGTCGTGACCGGCTGCCAGACCGATCCCGCGGGCGAGATCGCGCTGCAGGCGTTCACGTTCGCCCAGGTTCGCGCCCCCGGCAACGCGATCCTCGTCGCCGCCGGCGTGCTGCGCGGCGTCCGCCAGAAGCCCGGCCTGGTGCGCGACGTCATCGCGCTGTACCGCGCCGGCGCGCGGGCCCGCCGGCTGCCCAGCTTCGCCTGGGAGGACCACTGGGCGACGCCGCTCACCGAGGTCCGCGCCATGCTCGGCCTCCCCGTCGAACCGCCGGCGCGCGCGGCGGCGTGACCCGCGCGCTCCACACGGGCCGGTCGGCGAGGATCGGCCCCACCAGCTACGCTGGCAATTGTGTCAGCAGCACTAACAGTTTTGTCGTCGGCGCCGCCGACCATTTGCCTCATCTCCACGTAACCATGAAGAATTAGCTTCAGCTCGACGAGCTCGGCGGCCCTGCCCGATCGGCGTGTGGGAGGCGGCGTCATCCGCGAGCGCATGGTGCGCACGTCGCTCGTGTCGCCGCGTTTTGCGACGATGAGCATTTACCGCTCGACAACCGGCCGAATCCGAGGCACTTAGACCGTCTGCTTTACACGGTCTAGACAGGGCTAGCTTAGCCCTTCGTGTGAGGCCATTGCTATTCTGGAGAGTGCGACGATGTCTGAAGGTACGATCAAGCGGCTGACTGACAAGGGTTTCGGTTTCATCGCCAACGCGTCGGGAACCGATATGTTTTTCCACATGTCGGCCGTCGAAGGGGTGCGCTTCGAGGACCTCCGTGAAGGACAGAAGGTGTCCTACAACGAAGGGCGTGGTCCCAAGGGTCCACGCGCCGAGAACGTTCGCGTCCTCTAAGCCGCGAGCCTAACCGACGAGAGAGCCGGCACCGTGCCGGCTCTTTCGCGTTTTCGGCGCGTTTTCGGCGCGTTTTCCGCGCTGTCTCGACCGCGTTCTCGGCCTCGTTCGTTCTCGGCCTCGTTCCCGGCGCGTCAGTGTCCTTCCACAGTGAACAGGACCTTCGCGAACTCCGCCGCGGTCTCCTTGCGGCCCCAGTCGCGCTGCATCTCGCACATCAGCGAGGTCCAGCTGATCGGCTTCGCTCCCGCCTGCTCGATCCGGCGCAGGCCGGCGTCGTGCGAGGCGAGCGACGTGCCGCCGACCGCGTCGACGACCGCGTAGCACTCGTAGCCATCGCGCAGCGCATCGAGCACCGGGAACGCGAGGCAGACCTCGGTCCACAGCGCGCAGAAGATCAGCTTCCGGCGGCCGGTCGCCTTGACCGCCGCGACGAACTCGCGATCTTCCCACGCGTTGATCTGCGTGCGGTCGTACTCGGTGACCCCCTCGAGGACCTCGGTGAGCTGGGGGATCGAAGGCTTCCCCGACGCCGCGTTCACGGTCGACAGCACGACCGGAGCGCGGAAGATCATCGCAGTCCTCGCGACATTCACGATGTTCTCGACGAGGGTGCGTCGGTCCATCGACGCGACCGAGGCGACCTGGATCGGCTGGATGTCGATGAAGATGAACGCCGCGTTCTGCGGCGTGAGGAGTTGATCGGTCCTGGGGTCGCGCATCGGTAGGCTGGTCATGGCTGATCTCCGGGAGAAGGTGGCTGATCACCCGGTCGCGATCTCGCCGGCGATGGCGACATCGCGCGAGGCTCGATCGTGATCCGGTGCTGACCGCTCGCCCACGCAGTTCGCGTGCCATGACGGATGCGCCTCGCTCGCTGCGTCCGGTCCCTGGCGGATGGCGCAAACTGGCCACGGCGCCCAGGACCTGGTCACGACAGCTGATTCACAACGGATCCGGATCGTCGGACGCTCGAGGCCGCGCTCGCCGGGCAGCGGGCGACGCCCGAGGTTGCCTGCGGCCAAGATCTGGGCACGCGACCAAGATCTGGCCAGCGTGATAGCGACCTGGGCGACCCGAGCCGCCAAGTCGTGGGTTTGCAACGAGCGCGGCTGCGGCATGACTCGTGCGAAGCGAGCGGCAAACGCGAAAGAGGAACCAGCATGTCAAAGATCCCGATCACCGTCACCCTCGCCGCCCTGTCCGCGACCGCATCCGCCGATCCGACGCCGAAGCCGGCCATCAAGACGATCGTGCTCGTCCACGGTGCGTTCGCCGATGGTTCGAGCTGGGACAAGGTCACCCCGCTGCTCGAGGCCAAGGGCTACCGGGTCATCGCCGTGCACGAGCCGCTCAGCTCGCTCGCCGATGACGTCGCTGCGACCAGGCGCGCGATCGACGCGCAGCCGGGTCCGGTCCTGCTCGTCGGGCACTCCTACGGCGGCGCGGTCATCACCGAGGCCGGCAACAGCGACAAGGTCGCCGGGCTGGTCTACATCGCGGCGTTCGCGCCCGATGCCGGCGAATCGGTCAACGACCTCGGCAAGGGCCATCCCGCGCCACCGTGGGTCAAGAAGCTGATCATCGCCGAGGGCGGTTACGCGTCGCTACCGGCCGACGTGGTCGCGAATGACTTCGCGAACGATCTGCCCGCCGCCGATGCCAGGCTGCTGGCGACCAAGCAAGGGCCGATCGCCGCGCGCTGCTTCGATGACAAGATCACGACCGCGGCCTGGCACACCAGGCCGGTGTGGTACCTGCGGGCCGAGCTCGACCACATGATCGATCCGGCCGCCCAGGCGGGGATGGCCAAGCGCGCCAACGCGAAGCTGACCTCGGTGAAGGCGAGCCACGTGCCGATGCTGTCGAAGCCGAGCGAGGTCGCCGCGCTGATCCTCTCCGCCGCCGGAGGCTCGCGATGATGGCGCCACACCGCTCGTGGTCGCCGTCGAGGTTCGCCGTGCTCGCCGTGCTGTGCCTCGCCGCCGCGGGGCGCGCAGCGCTCGCCGACCCGGCGACCGCCTCGCGCACCGCCGAGATCGACGGCCTCAAGCTGCACTACCTGATCGCCGGCAGCGGCGAGCCGTTGATCCTGATCCACGGCTACGCCCAGTCATCGCATATGTGGGAAGCGGCGATCCCGAAGCTCGCGAAGCGCTTCACGGTGATCGCGCCGGATCTCCCCGGCTTCGGCGACTCCGCGATTCCCGCCGATGGGCTCGACATGAAGTCCGCCGCGGTCCGCCTCCACGCGCTCGCCAGGAGCCTGAACGTCACCAGGGCGCGCGTGGTCGGCCACGACATCGGGCTGATGGTCGCGTACGCGTACGCCGCGCAGTATCCCGCCGAGGTCGAGAAGCTCGTCGTGATGGACGCGTTCCTGCCGGGCGTGGGAGACTGGGAGGCGACGTACCACGATCCCAACCTCTGGCACTTCTTCTTCAACGGCCCGACGCCGGAGGCGCTGGTGAAGGGGCGCGAGCGGACCTACTTCGAGCACTTCTGGAATGACTTCGCCGCGGATCCGAAGCACTCCCTGTCCGAGGCCGACCGGCGGATCTACACCACCGGCTACGCGCGCCCCGGCCGCATGCGCGCGGGCTGGGCGTACTTCGCAGCGTTTCCGCAGACCGCGAAGGAGTTCGCGCTGCTCGCGAAGACCAAGCTGCCGATGCCGGTGCTGGTGATCTCCGGCGAGCGGGCAGGCGGACCCGGCCTGGGGCGCCAGCTCAAGCTGGTCGCCACCGAGGTGACGCCGATCGTGCTGAAGGACACCGGCCACTGGGTCATCGACGAGCGCCCCGCGGAGACGCTCGAAGCGCTCGAGCGTTTCCTGTAGCGCCGGCTACGAGCGTGCCGCCATCGCGCGCTCCCACTCGATCGGATCGCGGGTCTCGACGTCCGGGACCCCGAGCTCGCGCAACACGTCCATCACCGTCTGCCGGCGGATCACCGCGACGGTCAGGATGTGGGCGATCACGCTGCCGAACGTGAAGCTGACCGGCGGTGTGCACAGCGCATCGACGAAGACATCGTCCCACTCGTTGCGATCGCGGATCCGCCGGGCCAGCGCGGTGAACTGAGGTTGCACCGCCGCCAGCCGCGCCTGCTGGCCGGCGATGCTGCGATCGCGGTCGGTCGGGAACTCGCGGCCGGCGATCGCCGCGGTCCATACCTCCTTGGTGAACACGAGGCGATCGAGCATGGTGCGGACGTCAGGCTCGGGGCCCTCGAACGCGTGCACGACCAGCCCGGGCCGCGCGTGGCGATCGAGGGCTTCGTCGGAGAGGGTCGCGGCCTGCTCGAGGAGCCGCGCGGTGTGCCAGTGGTCATGCTCGACGAGACGATCGGAGAGATCCATGGTCTTGGTCCTGGTTTGGCCGGGCAGCAAGAGGCCGCCCGGTGGGTGAAAATGGATGGCGTTGGGAGCGGCGAGCCGGAAGTCGCGCGGTGCGTCGGCGAACCGGCTCGGCGGCACGCCGTGGGCCCGGGTGAACGCGCGCGAGAACGCCTCGACCGCGTCGTAGCCGGCCTCGAGGCTGGCCTCGGTGACGCTGACGCCGCGGCACAGCCGCCAGGCGGCGCGCTCGAGCAGCAGGCGGCGCCGGAACGCCGCCGGCGCCTCGCCGATACCGGCGCGCACCAGGCGGTTGAAGTGGAACGGGCTCAGCATCGCTCGCGCCGCCAGCGCCGGGCCGTCGAGGCCCTCGTCGAGGGCCTCGAGCACCGCGTCGACGACATCGCGCAGGCGATCGGGGGGCACTGGCTTCATGTCCCGAGCATGCCTGCGCCACCGCCCGCGCGCATGACCGGGATTGCTACGCCGGATCGGCGCGCACCCGCGACGCCGTCACAGCGACGTGGCGACGGTTCCGAGCAGGGTCGCGAACATCTGGATCGCCAGCGACACGCCGCGGGCGGAGCCCACCACGACCCCGAGCGAGCCACCCGCGAAGCCCAGCGTCGCCGCGATCGAGCACCACACCAGGTTGCCGAACGAACCGGCGTCCCGGACGTGGATCACGGCGACGATCATGCAGCCGGTCAGCCCGGTCGCCCACAGGATCTGGGCGTTCTGCAGCGACACGTACTCGGCCGCCGTGATGCCGCCCCGCGCGCCGAGGCCCAGGGTCTCGCCGGTCTCGGGGTGGACGCGCCACCAGGTCGCCGCCGTCGCGCCCGGCGGTGCGATCACCGCGTAGCCGGCGGCCTGATCCGCGGCGGCCAGCGCGCGGACCGCGACCGGGAGGTGGTCGAACGCCGGCGGCGCGTCCGGGCGGGTCACGATCCATCCGGCGCTCGACGCGGCGAACTGATCGCTGGTGTTCACGCCGCGCAGGCAACCGCCCGTCACCGCGCAGCCGAGCACGGCGGCCTCGGCCGCGGTGTCCGCGACGCCCTGCACGATCCGCGGGACGCGCGGGTCGGCGGCGGTCGGCCAGACCGCGACGGCGTTGCTGACGATGTCGATCTCGTGGCGCAGGCGCAGATCGGATCCGATCAGGCGCTGGCGGTGGACCAGGACATCGAGCCGATCGAGGTAGACCTGATCGGCGACGCCGCTCCAGTCGAACCGGGCCAGCGCGAGGTCGTGGAGCACGCCCGGGAGCGGCGCCAGCTTCGCGAGCTGGGCGGACAGCGCCTCGATCTTTCCCTTGCCCTGGCCCTTGCCGCCCAGCGTCGCCACGCCGGCGATGGTCGGGCGCGCCGCGGCGAGCGCGGCCACCGCGCGATCGATGACGAACGCGGCCGGGATCCGCGCGAACATCGGCAACAGCTCGGTCTCGCCGCCGAGCGCGAGCTGGCGATCGAACCGCGCGGCGTCGGACAGCTTCACCGGCACCGCGGTCGAGCGATCGAGCAGGCCCAGGCCGTCGAACACGTTCCGGCGCACGATCGTGGGCGGCGCGCCCGGCGCGCGGACCTCGTACTCGATCCACTCCGCGGTGAACCCGCTGTGCTCGGCGGGCGGCGGCTTGCCGGGGAGCGACTCGCCGTCGCTGCCCGGCAACGTGCCCAGCAGATCGGTCGCGCCGCCGACCCCGGCCTTGGTCGCGCGCTGCACGACCCGCGCGAGCCGGTTGGTGTTGCCGTTAGGGTCGGACGCATCGTAGAGCTCGCCGGCGTCGGTGACCGACATCCGGGCGACGAGGGCGTCGCCGATCCGCAGCACCGGCAGCCACTCGGTCTGGGTGGTCAGCGCCGCCTTGAGCGCGTCGAGCGGCGCCGGGCCGGCGAGCAGGGTGTCCTGGTCCGGCAGATCGAAGGCGACGTTGGTCACCGAGATCCGCTGGCCCCAGACATCGGCCGGCGCGAACGTGTGGTCGACCAGCACGGTCTCCTCGCGAGCCTGGTCGTGCCAGACCTCGCCGATCACGCGGACCGTCAAGGTATGGCGCCGGTCGTCGCCCACCGCGTCGGGCGCGATGGTCTCGCCCGCGGCGACCAGGGTCTGGCCCGGCTCCGCGTCGGGCAGCGACGGATCCAGATCGATCCACACGCCGCCGTCCTCGGCCTGCACCCACCAGTGATCGGCCAGCGCCGAGGTGTCGCGGGCCGCGGGCGGAGCGGTCGCCGGGACGAGCTTCGCGATCGCGGCGGCCTGCGCGGCGATCCGCTTGCGGGTGCGATCGGCGAGGGCGCTGGTCGCGGCGTCCAGCCTGGCGTTGCGGGCCCCGAACGCAGCCGCGTCGATGCCGAGGTCCTTGACCAGCCGCGCGATCAGCGCGGTGTCGTCGAGCCGGGTGTCCGGCAGCGCGGGCCGCGGTCGCGCCGACCAGCTCGCCGCCAGCCTGGCGACCGCGGCGTCGTCGAGCGTGCCGTTGACCAGCCGCACGGCCTTGCCCGCCCGCTTGAGCAGATCGGCGAGCAGGAGCGCGCGATCGAGGCTGTTGCCGACCCGATCCATCACCACGCCGACCGGGCCGCGCAGCGAGCCGCGGTACGGCACCAGCGCGGTCCGGTCCCGCACCCACAGGAACAGCGCGGTGCGATCACCGCCGACCGCCTCGAACACCGCCCGGGGGTTCCACGCGTCGCGGGGCACATCCCGGGTCAGCTCGACCACCGTGTCGATCAGCTTCGCGGCGCGCCCTGCCCTGGTCTGGAGGTCGGTCGCGGCCGCGGGCGCCACCAGCCCGGCGACCTCGGCGTTCGCCGTGGCGACGGCGGTCTGCACCGGATCGGGTGGGAGCGACGCCGGCGCGGCGGTCGCGGCCGACCCGGACTCGGGCCCCGACCCGGGCGCCGGCCTCCGCTTGCCGCAGCTGGCGGTGACGAACGCAACGAGCACGACGATCGCGACGATCTTGTTCATGGACTGCTCCCGGGTGCGCCGATCTTGACCCCGACCTCGTCGCCGGTCTTCTTCAGCTCGACCCGGGTCAGCGCCCCGGCCGCGATCGCGACGTGGTCGATCACGACCGGCGCCCCGGACGATTCGATCCGGACCGACAGCTCGCCCGCGGGCACCGCGATCGCATCGCCGCCGATCAGGCCGCGGCCGACGACGGCGCCGGTGGCGTCGACCACGGCGAACGGCACCGCCATCGCGCGATCGATCGCGGTGCGGAGCGCGGCCTCGTCCCGCGCGTCGTGGAACGCGCCGCCGCCCTGCGCCGCGACCCGGGTCATCGCGTCGCGGTCCGCCGCATCGGTCAACCCGAACCCGACGATGTTCAGGGTGACGTCGCGCCCCGCGGCGCGCAGCCCGGACACCGCCGCGGCCGGATCGCCGCCGCACTCCTCCTTGCCGTCGGTGACCAGGATCAGCACGGCGGGCCCCTTGGCATCGCGCAGATCTTCGCCCGCCGCCGCGATCGCGAACGCGATCGGCGTGGTGCCGCGCGCGACGACCGCGTTGATCCGCGCGGTGAGCTGCTTGCGGTCGAGCCGGCCGAACGGCACCAGCAGCTCGGTGTCCTCGCACGCGCCGGCCGCCCCGTCGGGCTTGCGGTGGCCGTAGACCCGGAGCGCGACCTCGGCCTCTGCCGGCACGCGCGCGACGACGTCGGTCAGCACGACCTTCGCCGCGTCCATCATCGTCCTCGCGCCGGCCTTGCGCTTCATCGAGCCCGAGGCGTCGAGCACCAGCTCGATCCGGGGCGGCACCGCGAGCCGATCACCGACCGCCGCGACCGCGAGCTTGCCGGTCGCGGTCGTGGTCGTGGCCGCGATCGCGTAGGTCGCGGGCGCGTGCAGCTCGGCGCCGATCTCGGCGTAGAGCCCGGCGAGCTTCGACGCCTCGGCGGCGTAGACATAGCGACCGCCGGTGGACAGCGCGGCGTCGGCGAGCACGCGCTCGGCGGTCATGCCCGCGCGCGCGACGAAGTTGCGGAGGCTGTCGCCCAGCCCGATGGTGTACAGCCGGACCCGGCTGGCCTCGAGCGCGGCCCACAGCGCCGATGGCTCGGTCCCGCTCGACGTGTCCTCGCCGTCGGTCATCATCACGATCGCGCGGCTGCCCTCGACCTTGTCGAGCAGCTCGATGCCGGCCCCGATCGCGTCGTAGATCGCCGTGCCGCCGAACGCGTAGACCTGGTCCTTCAGCGCGGCGACCAGCGGGCCGCTCTGGCCGGTGAAGTCCTTGGTCAGCACCGCGACCTGATCGTCGAACCGGATCAGCTGGACCCGATCGGTCGGGACGACCTTGCCGAGGTAGTTGCGCAGCGCGGCGTCGAGGCCGGCCACCCGGTGCTCCATGCTCCCGCTGGTGTCCCAGATCACGACCTGGGCGCCGGGCGGCTGCAGGACCTGGACGTACAGGTCACCCGGGCCGGTCGCGATCGAGAACCGCGCGTGCGTGCCCGAGGTCCGCGACGGGTCGAGCACGTACCGGGTCGCGAACGCCGCGTCCATCACCGTGACCCGGGTCCGGATCACCGGGCGACCCTCGAGCGCGACGGTGAGCGTCTGGGCGCCGGGCCCGGCGCCGGGCACCAGGAACACGTCGCGGTCGGTCTCGGTGCCGAGGACGCCACCGATCGGGGTCGGCGCGTCGACCCGATCGGCCTGCTTCTGCGAGTCGTTGGGCTCGCGCTCGCGCCGCGCCGCGAGCTCGCG
>Ga0307515_10010953_pt1 | contig 17287 bp, 5 predicted proteins | sample 17_EM_MG_FD_194513 | JGI IMG/M metagenome (GOLD analysis project Ga0307515, IMG submission 194513) | Populus trichocarpa ectomycorrhiza microbial communities from riparian zone in the Pacific Northwest, United States - 17_EM | ecosystem: Host-associated > Plants > Roots > Unclassified | place...
ATAACTTCATGTCTGTGTTTCAATTTATATATACACTTGTGACAAAAAAATCTTTCAAAGGTAGCTTATAGTTTGTATGAACTATAAATTAAAAATGGATATCCCAAACTAGTTATCGAAAGAAGATGCATTGATACACAAAAACTGTATATCACAACAGGTAGTGAGGTATACCAAAATCTATGATTATACATATATGCTAGAAGAGGTCTGCAATTTCTTTTACCTAGCATCTAGCACTGTAACTGTAACATGGTTTACAGAGAATGATTCATCTTGTTTGCTTGAAGATGAATCGGTTTCGAAAGGACTCCTTCCAAGGCAATATCCAGGGGTTCTAGGCTGGGGCATTGTTGCGGTTTCACTGCTCAACATCAACACTGCAGAAGACATTGTTGGTCTATCTTCTGCTTTCTCTTGGACACATAAGAGGCCTACTTGTATGCATCTCAAAACTTCACAAGGGCTATATGAATTGCCAACTGATGTATCTAACACTTCCAATCCCTTCCCATCTTTCCACTGCCTCCACACCTGCAATGTTGCCAGTTCAATTTTTCGTTGATAAATAATTTCTCATTTTCAAAGAAAACTGAATACCATATAAATTCCATCCTTATGATACTTACATGTCCAAGAAGGTTAAGTTCACTGAATGAATGATAAAACCCCCTGTTCTTTTCCCCACATACTATCTCCAAAACCAAAACACCGAAACTGAAAACGTCAGATTTTGCTGAGAATAGTCCATCCATTGCATATTCAGGAGACATATAACCACTACATTAACCAATACAGCAGTCAGCTAAAAAGAGGTAAGCGAGGTTTGCAGCCTTGAAATGAGTTAAAGAAATGTATTTGGGGACTTACTATGTTCCCACTACTCTCACGGTGTTTGCTTGTATTTGATCTCCACCAAACATTCTAGCCATGCCAAAGTCTGATATTTTTGGAGTCCATTCATGATCAAGTAGAATGTTGCTTGCTTTGAGATCCCTGTGGATAATTCTAAATCTGGAATCTTGATGCAGGTACAAAAGTCCTCTAGCAATCCCACAAATTATGTTGAAGCGCCTTTGCCAATTGAGTAAAGAGCTCTTTGCCTTGTCTGTAACAATATGGTTACCAAATTAAGTTGCTTGAATTCAAATCCTATCTATGAGATGCACAGAAACACCAAAGGCTAGAAGGGACTAACTGAAAAGAACAAAATCGAGGCTTCTGTTTTCCATGAACTCATAAATAAGTATCTTCTCATCCTTCTCAACGCAGCAACCAAGCAGTCGAACAAGATTTCTGTGTTGAACCCTTGCAATTAACCTTACCTCATTCTTGAATTCTTCTGTTCCCTGAACAGAATTCTTTGATAGCCTCTTCACCGCTACTTCTTGGCCTTCTACTAGCCTACCCTGGCATTGTCACACATACTTTCTGTCAGGATCACATGATTGGTCTGCATTAAAGCTACTGAAATTTGTTTCTTTCTTTTTTATCCTGCGTTATGGTATCCTTACAAAGAAATTACCTTGTGAACACGACCAAAACCACCTTCTCCTAGTTTATTTTCGTCAGCGAAATTGTTGGTAGCAGTTGCTATTGTGCTAAAATCTAACAGTGGCAGTTCTAATTCATCTGTGCTTCTTTCACCTGTGTAGTCTTTCTTACTTATAACCACCCCATTTAGCAAGAAATCTTGGCTTCTATCTTGTGGACCTGGGTTTGGACATAGGAAGACAAATGCAAGAGGGATAAATTTATTACAGCTATGTAGATATGCAAAACTTTTCCTTACTGATTCTTGAAATTAATTTCATGTCACCTTTCTGTGGTGTATCTCCATTACATACACTCAGCAATCTCTTCCTCTTCCATATGGAAAAGCCACTCAGTGCTAATATCAAAATGCCAATGCCAACAGCAATGCCAATAATGATAGTGCCAGCACTGCTTCCATCACCTGAAAACAACAAATTAGTAAGTTCAAGTTTATGTTTTAACCTAGACAAGTTCCACAATTTAATGTCAAGGGTGCTCGTGGCCTTGACTTGAAGATCCTCTGAGGCGTATGATACTCACTTTAACATTCTCTAAATCCATCACACCCTTAAATTCTCGCCAACGTAGTTAAGACCATGTTAGAAATGTGAACACTTGACCTAACACTGACTAACAAGTAGTAATTTTTTACAATTCTGGGGCATGAGAGAGTGGAAACAAGACTCCTTCGTGGGTCACCTACTTGCTTTTCTGCTGTTGCTTTCTTCCACAGTGGGAAAAAGCTTCATTGTAGCCGTGATTTCTGCTAGCCATATACAGTTCACTTTAAGGTCATTTAAGGCCATATATCAAAGAAGTTCCTCACAACACAGCAATGCAAGGGCCAAATTTACATGGGGTTACTCTGAGATCCTAAACAATTCACTGTTTTGACTATGAGCATGCAATTTCCTAGCAAATGAGCAAGATGGGATCACAATTGAACAGAATATACGTTTGGACAACAACATTTTCCAAATTATACTAGCCAGGTAAGCCTGAAATGTGGCTGGACATCAACCTAACTCAACTAAATCCAGGAACACAAATTGCCTAAACAACTGAGATATTATATTCTTCCCTACAATTCACATGTAGCTGTCAGCTCTAAGCATCTACAAGGGTTACAAGGCTGACGTTATGGAAAGGAAAAACAGCTTGTGGGGTCGAAATCAATAATTATCCCCATCTAAAGTATTTAACATTAATCTCAAGTTTGAAAAGCAAGGGAATGCAAAGGACTATCAAGCCTGGCTCCGTATGAACCTACCAAGTCAATAATGCTGGGCTTTGAACGTTGGGATTTATTAAGCCGATCAAATGGGGCCCCCTTGACCATAATATGTCCTAAGAATAGCTCAGCTTGTCACATCAACTCGATAATACCAAACTCCAAACTCAAGGTTTGAATGAGCAAGAGATATCTTGTTCTGGCTAAGTGATTGAAACGTGTTTTTTAATTTGTAAAAAATATTATTTTAATATATTTTCGAGTAAAAAATATTTTAAAAAACAATCGTTATCACACTCTCAGTTGCTATCTAAATAGAAAACATGATTTTTTTACTAAAATAACATCATTTGAAATATTATTGTTTTTTTTTTTAATCAAAACTTAACATATCAATTCACGAGTAGGTTGCATCTTATAAATATGCTTTAAAAAATTATTTCGTTTTCATATCACAGACTTGCCTTTTTTAGGTGGGGATAACACACTTATTTAAGCAACTAATATTACATAAGCTTTCATAAAAGGGACAGCTATGTATTCTCACCATTACAATTATACAAAAACTTAACCCTCACAGCCAACTCCATCGTCGTCCAATTTAAGCTACACCCATATCCTAACCATGGTCTAATAACAGATGGTGGCTAGCCACTATTAACAGATGGTGGTTAGCAAACTTTCTGGTTTCGAAGCCAGCTTCCATAGACTAATAAGTATGTTTGGCAGTGTGGTAGCGATTGTTTTTCAAATAACTTTTTGTGCCGAAATACATGCAAATAATTTTTTTTTATTTTTAAAAAATCATTTTTGATATCAGCACATCAAAACAATCTAAAACATATAAATCATATTAAATTTTAACAAAAAAAACAAAAAAAAAATTGAATTTTTTGGAAACGCGATTTACATCGCATTCCCAGACGGTTTCTAAAACTTAAGTATTTTTTATATTTTTTATAATTTAAATATATTAATATAAAAAAGTAAACATACTTAATTCTTTTTCGAGGAATCTAAAGGTTTTTTTTTTTTTCCTTTTGCCAGGGTCCATCAAAACTGGCAAGTAATGATATCGACCTATTCAAACAAGTGGATCCCACTTAACGGTAGTATCCAAAATACCAAATAATGGACGGCTAGTAAAAAAAACGACTCGTTCATACCCATGTCAATGTGATTATTAATTGCAATTAAAACAAAAAAAATGTGTTCCATGCAAATCTTGGCACAATACAATTTGGTTTTTTCTTGTCAATGTTCACTTGGGAGTTGAACAAGATGTCTTTGGCCTTTTTGGTCTTCAAAAACAGGCAACAATACCAGTCTTGGATTACAAGGTAAGTGCAAACTCATAGACCCACTAATGCAATGGTAGTTTCCTTGCATCCCCACCATTTATTACCTAACATGAGAGATTTAATGTTGCTGACCTAACACCATTTCTTTCGTACACCAGCTTTGATAATCTAAATTCATATATTTTCTCTAGTTTATTAAACTAGTGGAAATTTAAAAAAAAAATCCCATGAATCTAATTCATGTTAATGTCACATATGTGGTTTAACTTGATTATGTGAAACAATTCCTTGTCAAATAATATACATTTGACATCCTAGCTCAACAATTTATGAGAAATTAGAGGATTTTAAGAAGAATAATAATAGTAAAACAAAAGGAAGTAGTAGAAACTAAAGAGAGAGTTATGAACATACCTATGTCGGAAGCTGCCAATCTTACATAGAGATCTTGTCCACCTTTTGGATATTGTCTCATGTCAAAGAGTTCACCAGTCCAAAACACACAGCCAGAGCCTCCATTGCTGATATTTGAGTTAGCATAAGCAGTACAAGAACAATTTCTTGAGCACATCAATTCACAATCCTTGAGACTCGTATTCCTGTCTACATATGTGGTTTCGCTCTCTGGCAATTTCATGTTCCTCATGTGCAAAAATTTATCTTTCAAGCAATTCAAATCTGTCCTCCTGACACACCCACTTGACCCATCTCTCAAATTCCACGCTTGAATATTCTTGGGCTGAAAACCCTTCATACACTTGCAAACTGGTGAAGCATTTGAGTCACATATACCATATGGACCACACTCTCTGTAATCGTCACATTGATCTTTTGGTGCGTACCAAAACTGACTCCATTGTTGTGTCTCTGGAACCCAGGCAAATCTTTGAAGAAGCCCAGATGAAGTGACACTCAATCTTGAATATAAACTCTTGTTCGATATGTGGAAGGAATAGTATACCTCATCTTGATTGGTAATAAAATTGAAGCTCATGTAATCAACAGGCTCCATTTCTGGCACACCACTAAATCTTTGTCCATTCCATGGTCCACTTCTATACTTTATTTCTTGATCTTTCAATAAAAAAGCTTCAGGGAATCCATGATACTCTAGCTTGAAAGAAAAATCACCTGTACCAGGATCATCACTGCTTTTCCAGGAACGCAAGAACCTGTTTACACCTGTGTTTAGATCCCAACCGAACTTCATATCAGGTAATAAAGTATCAGTTGGATAGTCAAAGCTTTGCCATAAAAACTGACCACTGTCACTTTCTTGATCTCTTAGTACTAGATTTCCTGAATCTAACAACTGCATAACTGGGTTTCTTGCATTGGTTTGATTGGATGACCATATGAGATTCTCTGCCCGATCAAAAAGAACAATGCTTTGATTTAAGATTTTGAAGGTCCCAGAGGAGTTTGTGAGGGGGTTATCTCTGTTAGCTACCCAGACATAAGTTCTTGGTATGTTCTTGTACCATATCCCCACATACCAGTTTCTTGAATTGCCTGGAGTGAAGAATCCAAGCTCAAAATCCTGGCTTGTGGAGATGAGGGTTTGGCCATTAACAAGAGATTCTGTTGCTGTTAAGGTGTCTAAAGATGAGGCAAATTTTGAGGTGAAGAAAGAAAGGATTGTGAAGAACAACAAAGTGGTGATGGAACAATGGTGTCTTGTTGTTATAGATTTCATGCTTCACTTTGGTGTTGTTTGCTCTCTCTTGTGTGTTCTTACAGACATTTGGATTTGGGCTGTTCTGGTTTCTTTATCTTGAAGACATTTGGTAATGGTTGATAGGAAGAGAAAAAAGCAGACTGTTTTGGACTTGGATGCATGTGTACTTGATTGTTTACACTTTTGCTTTTTTTAATGTCTTGGTATTTTTTATATCTTCTTTGAAAATGTTATATCAAGAGTTGAATGCATTTTTTTTATTTTTTATTTTATTTTACAGTAAGATAGACAAAAGAGTTGCCTTGAAATTGTGTTACAGATATGTTTTATGAGAACTTGATTTTTTATATTTTTTTTTAGGTTGTTTTAATATGTTGAATTTAAAAATAAAAAAAATTATTTTAATATATTTCTGAATAAAAAATATTTTAAAAAGTAATCATTACTACACTTTCAAACTCCTTCAAAGTATAATCGAGTAATAATATTTATAAAAAATATATAAAGCATGGACGTTTCATTGTAACACTAGATATAATTTACTGTGGATTACTATAGTGAAATTATCTTTTTATCCTTTTATCTTTGGGTGGAAAAAAAAAGTCATAAACGTGGGGTGCTTTAGTCTTTTTCATTGGCTCATTGGTCAATAAAATATTATTGGGTTGTATGTTATTCTTTTTCAATTTTTTATAGTAAAAATACGTTTTTACTCTCAAGATCAACAAAATTTAAAGTTGTTGACCGAAAGTTTTTTTACTTTTTATAGGCTTTTAAACAGTAAGCATATTTTTTTACTCCTAAGATCAAAAAACTATTAAGTTGTTCGTCAAGAGTGTTTTTGGTTTTTCCCCTAGTCTTATACAATTAAAATACATTATTGACAATAGAAAAGACAAAAAAAAAAAGTTTGTATTATATGGTACTCATGTACTTTTACACAAGTTTTTTTTTTGTAATTAATAAGGTCATGGAAATTATTTTAGTATTTTCATGTTTACTTTTAATTTTTATTCAATAAAGCTATTGGCACGTGCTTATTATCTGCCGGCAAGTGGGTGGGGTCCATGTCATTTGAGCGTTGCGTGCGACACCATCTGGTGCTCAAACATGACCTTTCATCATATCTTTGAAAGCGCCACCATGTTCTTTTCCTTATTGTGTTGAGTGTGACGGCATATAATAATCGAATTGTAATCAGTGGTATTTTTTTTTCTCTCTCTCCTGCCAAAAAAGAGCACAATTGTCCTCTTTTTTTTTTCAATTTTTGTCCTCATTCTTTTGATTTCTATTTTATTTTTATTACTTTTATAACAATTTTGTTTGTTTTCAATTTAATCCTTCAGTTACAATTTCTCATACATTTTTTTTTTCATTTCAGTCCTTATTCTTTTTATTTTTAATTTATTTCCTTTGCCCTTTTGTTAAAATTTTATTGGATTTCAATTTCATCTTTCAATCAAAGTTCTTTGTTCTTCCTTTTTCAATTTCAATCCTCATTTTTTTTTATTTGTTCTTATTCTTTTTTATAAAAGTTTTGTTTTTTTTTCAATTAAGTCCTTCAATTAAAATTTCCCATATGTTTTTTTTATTTTGGTCCTTATTCTTTTTATTTTTAATTTATTTCCTTGGCCCTTTTATTAATGTTTTATTTGCTTTCAATTTCATTCTTTAATTAAAGTTTATGTTGTTTTATTTTTTCTAATTCAACCCCCATTCTTTTAATTTGTTTTTCTTTTTGTTAAAGCTATTTTTCAATTCAATTTAACCCTCCAATTAAAATTTTTTGTTTGTCCTCTAATTTATTTATTTTTTTAATTTTATTTTCACCTCCATTCTTTTAATTAAAGTTTTTTTTAGATCTTTTTGAGTGATTGATTTTTTTCCTGATTTTATCTTTCGATGTTTGATTTGTTAGGGATTTGGCTTCGTATTTTTTTCATCTGTGGTGCTTCTAGTCTAATTACCTGAGTTACGAGTTTGAAAAGTTAATGTTGTTCAGCATGTTTTTTTTCTCATTTTCTTTTACGATCTTATTGTTCTGCATTAGTTTCTTTTTTAAATATTGATTTTGTAATTATCTTTGTTTTATATGAGTTTATATCAGTCTCATGATCTATGTCATGAGTTTTACATACCTTTTTTGATTTGTGTTTCTATTTTTATTTTTATTATCTTTTATTGATTTAAATAAACAAGTATAATAAACACAATCGGGTAAGTTTTTCATTCTATGTAATTTAATATTTTAATCTAAATCCATCTCTCAATCTTTTGAATTTCTCTTCTGGTTATTATTGACAATTTTTTTTCATATTTATTTACATATATGATTATTGATTTATTTAATTAGATACTTTATAGACTTTTCAATTTACAATTTGAATTTTTTTATGTAAAAAAACACATTAAAATAGCCTGCATACCTGATGTTTGTTTTGGAAAACAAAAAAGTTCACAACCTAGGACGGAGCGCAAGTTAAATAGGTAGTTAATATAAAATCCAATTTCAATTCACGAGTTTCATGCAATCAGATATTAAGATTAAATCCATCTTTTTGATATTTTTTTAAATCAAAATTATACATATTGAAACCAAATAATTTATTAAAAAAATATTTTCTTATAATCTATTTCATGGTTTGAAGAATTAATTTGTATTCTTAATTATTGAGCTAATACTCACAATGATATCATTATACGAAATAAAATAAAAAGAAAAACAAAGCATAAAACAGTTGGATTGAGTTTATTTGTGCCTAGTCGGGTTTCTTCAAGGATTTAATAAGTGAAATTATTCATTTTCTTAATCATCAAGCTAATTCTTGCAATAATATCATTATTTGAAATATATATAAAAAATGGAAATCCTATGTTTGGGAAAATTGGGATTCTTGAGGGGTTTGGTGAGGGTGATAATCGGGAGAAGGTGACCTAACTTTCAACTTTTGCTTTTTGTAGAATATTGTTGGTGGAAAGAGTAAGATAATTAATATTCATGAATGGCTTTGGATTTGTGACTGTGAAAGGGTCACGGTTATATTTACAAACTTGTTTCCCCACCACCTAGCAGTGCTTAAAATTAAAAATTGGTTAATCTATAATATTTATATTATCTAATTAAATTTTATTTGTCAAAATCAGATAATAAAAATATTAAAAATAATAATAGATTAAAAAATCTAGTAAATTAATAAATCAAATGTATTAGATAACATGTCAAAATTTTTAAAACCTGATTAAAATAACCCAATTTATATATTTTATAATCCTTTTGTTTTTATATTTGATAGTTTGTGAATTAAATATTTAATTTAATTTAAAAATATTTTAATTCTAAAAATTTTATTAGTGAGCTTTGTATTATATTTTTTTTAATATAACAAAAAAAGGATTTATCTCGTCATGAGAGGGGAGGGAGTAACTAGGATTTAATGGTGGTGCAAAATATGCAAAATATGAAAATTAAATAAATTTAAAGCTATATGTAATACATTAAGGGTTTATGCGAGGTTTCGCTGAAACTTTCCTAAAAGAAAGTGGAAAATATTCGTAAAATATGTATGAACACATGAGTTCATTATTAAGTTGAGCAAGAAATGATTGAAGCCAAAAATTAATTAAAAGTGAGAAAGCATCCCCTCAAGTCCTGAGAAGCAGCGTGTGCTGCCCTCTCAAAATGGCTGGAAGAAAGGTATCACCCCATGGCTAAAAAGTGTTCTTCTTCATGAAAGAGAACGAGAATGACAAGTTAAATATGAATTCTTTTTTATAAAAATAGACTTTTCAATTCGTTTGTTATACAAAAGCTTTGTGATGTTAGAGATTTTCTCTCTCCGATGCTTACCAACAACATGAATTCTTTTATATTTTAATTATAGCATTGAATTTGATTATTTTTGCTCATCATTTGTCAACAAAACTGAGTTGATCTCACCTTCCTATCCAATTATGAAGAACATTAGACTTGTTTAATATTCGACAATGACTAGTTGGCATAGTCTTCTCATTGAATTAACCTAAAATATAAGCATTTTCATGCTATTTTTTGTTAGTAAATCTTTTGGCTGTTTTAGTGCAATTAATAATTGATTTTGATATTTGAAATAATCTAATAATACATAATTACAAACTAATAGTCAAAATGTTTTTTTTTTCTTATTTTTGACATGCTTGCCATCAAAATTCAACAAATACCAACCATATAGAATTTTCTGCCTTAAATTCTTGTTCATTTCATTTGGACTATTCATTTGTCAATGTACAGATCCTAAGATTCCATGTTTGAAATCAGAAAGACGAGCTCTCCCCTAAGTATTTTATATTTATATCTAATAATTTGTTAAATAATTAGTATATTATAAATACACGAAGGGATATATTCGTACATAGTCCAATGTCTAGAAAAATATTATAGCAACTTTATACATTCACATTTGGAAAGTCTTTGTTTATGATGACAAAAAAGTCTTTGGAAATTGTTAAGGTTTTTGGTCAACTTGGATTTGTGTAGCCTTTACGACCATATGATGGAAGTTTCAAGACATAGCTTTCTTGCAATAACGAAATAAAAATTTTAGTATTCCTCTCATACAACATGCATACACATCCAAGGCAAAATGAAGAGTTGAACCTCTGAATAGGTTTTTGAACTTGGTATAAATTTGAAGAACAAAAAAAAATAGATTTTTAAGGGGTGTTTGAGAGTGTGATAACAGTTATTTTTTAAAGTATTTTTTGTTCGAAAATGCATCAAAATAATATATCTTTTTTCATTTTTTAAAAATTATTTTTCACATCAACATATCAAAACAATTCAAAACATAAAAAATATTAATTTTAAACAAAATTTTTTCTTCATGAAACATCATTTGAAACACAATTCCAAATGACGCCTTTTAGTTCTCTAAATGGAAACTATTGTATTTGAACAGGAAATCAAGCTGTCCTTTTTAGTTGAGTAAGACATGAATATGACTCGGATTCACAACAATATCTGAGCAATATAGGTTGTAATGATATTCCTTGTCATTTCAAATTAGATGAACTATACAACTCATGTTCTTTATCCATCATACTTAAGCCCATAGTTAAGTCCAAACCCAACCCGAAATAACATAGGTATTTAAAGAGAAGGTTACCAAAGAAATTGCTTCTTCTCTTCTCCTGTTTTTTTTTCACCCTAGCATAACTTTCTCCCAAAATACTGAGGATTTTGGTTTTAAGCTTTAGTTTTGTTATTACCCATTTTTGCCCCACAAAAAATCAAGAAAATAAAAAAAAAATAAGAAATAGAAAAATAAAATCAAAATACAAGAGGATATACATAAATAAAGCCTAGAAGACTGTCTAAGTTGGTGGTAAAGGATTAAAATGTTAAGTAGAAAAGTTGGAGGACTAAAATGTATAAGATTAACAACCAAATTATGATTGACAAAGGCCTTATTGGTGAAAATATTTTTATTTGGGGTGAATAAATACAAATTTGGATAGGTAAGGACTCAATGAGAATCTTGGAAGGCTTAATTAATCTTATTGAGGACTTGATTGCAGGGAAAATCAATTTTTTGAGTCAATTTGGGTGTTAATTGAAATATATTAAATTTTGGGGACTTAATTGGTTTTTTAGGAGGTTTCATTGGACGAATCAAGGGCTTAATTGTAAGAATATTGAAGTTCGATGGGCGATTAAAGATTTGATTGAAGAAATCCAAAACCAATGACAAAACTAAAAAAGACGCATGATTGTAGGGCTAAAATTGACCAAATCAGGGGCCAAATTGAAGAAAATTAAAAATTTAATGGTCAATTAAAGGTTCAAGTGCACATATCAGAAACCAAAGACCAAGATAAAAATGGAGCTGAACTTTGAAGCTGATGATTGAGTTTGGCAGGGAAGAAATTGAATGAAATTAAGAGTTTGAGAGTTAATTAAGGATGCAATTAAAAGCAATTGGAAGAACATCGACTAAAATGAAAATTTTCAAATCCCAAATTAAAACCCTAATTTCTAGGGTTTAACCTACACAATGCGTCGTTCAGCCACTGTTTAGCTTTTTCTTTGGCAGTTTTGGCTGATCAAGTAGGCATTTTCAGACGAATGAATGTTGCATCCTGTGACTATAACCACTACCATTCAACTAAGAAATACCCCATTTACAAAGATCAGCTACTCCTATCAAATATTTACATCCCATTTTCTTTAACTAACTCAACAATATCGTGTCCTTGATAAGCCATTATTGCATTTTTAGTTTCTAAGCTGATCAAAGTGGCACCTCCAAACGGATGAATGTGAAGCTACATCACTTTTAATTGAGAAATAATGGATCCAATCAAAATGTATGCTTCTCCTTTACCAAGCTCAGGTGGTCTCTTATGACGTTTACATCGGAGGTGCTCTAGAGAAACTTCAAATTTGGCCAACTAAGTCAGCCTTCACAAAGATACCTACTTGTGCAAAACCACTCAACTTTTTGGTGTGTTCACACTTAAAAATTCTCAGAGGGTTCTTATCAAATGTCATAAATCTTTCATCCAAAATTAGAACATGAGGAATGCATGCCATTGTCTTCAAGCAAAAAAAAAAAAAAAACAACCTAGGAAAATTTGTTACAAAACCAACATCCCAAAACCATTGAAGGACAAAGGTGCCTGATGTTAACATTTGTCCAGAACTCTCTTATTTTGATCAGAGGGCTAAGTTTTGATCAATTTATGTTTGAATTCATCAAGAACCCTATAAATACCCCCTAAAAAAATGAAGAAATGAGAGAGAGAGGAAAATATGGAGAAACACACTATAAAAAGATCCTAGTGTAAAGGTTCAAGAGCTTAACATAGAAGGTCTAACAATCTTTAGAAGAAAAAGATAATGAAAGGAAAATAAGAAAAGAAAACAGAAGGAAAACAACAGTACATAGCTATCAAGCTTGAAGAAGATATAACCACGTACAAGTTCAAGGGTGGAGTCCATATGACCTGCCTATTCATGCGTTTTTAATGTTTAAACCTTTTTTGATGTTGCTTGAGTTTATCTTATATTTTTCGGTTTGATTTTGATGTTGGAATAATTTGATGTTTTTCGACAAAGTTTGTTTCATTTTTGTTCTTTTTTAAGCATGTTTTAAATTGCTCAAGCTTTCTTTGTAATAGTTTGTTTTAGTTTTAGTCAGTAATATGTTAGAGAAGCTTGCATTAAAGTCATGATTCTTGGTTTTGATGCTAGCCCAATAACATGATGATGGTGTATTTGAGGTATTTTGATTGGTCTTTGAATTTATTTTTTAATAAAATAGTAAGTTACTTTTGTTTGTGGGTTAAAGATTTTGAAAGCATGTTGATCAATTTGATGTCTTTTAGTGCAAGTTCATGGTTCATTATAATATGTTTTGACATATAGATGTTAAAAATATCAAGTTTTGAATCCAAACTGTATGAATATGTTTTCTATTTAGCTTTGGTAGTTTTGAACTTTGAAACTCCATGCATGTTATTGATGATTTGATGTTATTTGTTTGTTCTTTGGATTCAACTATACTTAGTATTGGTAATATGGTTTGTGAGGACCAAAAGCAACATGTTTCAAAAGACTAAGAAGCTAGTTCTAGGTTTAACAATAGGCTAAGAATTTCTAGGTTGTTGGGTTCGGTTTCTTCATGTTCTTGGAAAAAAATATTGCCCTATGATTTGGATCAGCTTTGGTGCAATTTATTCGCACTAAACCATTCAGGTAACTTGACTAGTAGGTAATTTGGGGTTTATTTGCATCAATAACATGTTTTTGGAGGTTTTAATTCTAGAGTTTTGATTTTGAAGTGAAACCCATTTTGAAAAAATCATGTTAATTCTTTGATAATCGAAGTGAATAGATGCTAGATTATGAATCCTTGCATGAATTCGAATAAAACCCTGCCCTTGATTGCATGAAAACTTGTCCAGATAGAGATTTTTGTTTGTTGGGTTCTTGATGAATGTTCATTGTGTTCTTCACAATTTGAGTACTTGATCTATTTTTCTATGAAAATTTTTATGTTTTGTTATAATTTTCAACTTTGATTTTTTTTTTTCAGTTTAAACCTTTGTTATGGTTTAGTTTTTAGGTCAAACCTTGGTTTTTGGTTCGATTTATAGTTGAATCAGCTTCTTTGGGTCGACCTGTTTGGTTTTGTTTTGAGTTAAGTGCTTAAGGTTTTGTTTGTTTGGACCACTTTTTATTAAGGATTTTTTTTTCCTAAAAGGGTGTTTGGAAAGCACACCCTTAAGTTTATTTTGGTAATTTTATAGGGAAATAAAAGATGGTTTTGCCAAACATGGTCTTACATAAATAAATAATAACAATAAAATCAAAAATCAAAAATGTTTTTTTGCTTGTTGCATAGAACCAACTCCTTACAAAAAGAAAAATACATTTTATTCCTTGCTAGTTTTTTTTTTGGCATTTTTTTTTAAATTTATAGTAAGTTTATAAAAAATTTTAAGGAGTTGGCCAATATTTCAATAACCCTAAACATTTTAATTCATGAAAATTAATGGTCAATATTCTTGTATAAATATTGGACCTACTAGTAGGTTGATATTTAAGTACCAGGAGTTGACTAGAAAATTCTCAAAATTATTTTAGATATTTACCAAGTTCAATTGGGAGTATTTTTCATCACAATATTCGAGTTGTGGAAAATACTTTCGTCTTCCAGGATATGTGAACTTTGTCAAGGCACCTACATGGATTCTTCTTAAAAGAATTTACCTGTACATATGAGTCCATAATAAATTCAAAATGTCAGATTTATTCACGAGCGTAAATCTTTGTTCTAAGCTATAAACAGACTACCGATTAGGAACCTATCAACACTTTTAAACCACATTTATACCACACAATGCAGTTTACCTCAGGTAAGGTACGCTAGGAGTGCTAATACATTTCATAGCCACAATCAGCCTATTACCTTGGAATTTCATATAAGACCAGTCCACTCGGGTCTCTTAGTGACTCTAAACCAAACAACTAGATGATGACTCCTTAATCCTGACACCGCAACACCGCACGCTCACGTGCGCCAAGTTTGGTTCAAGAAAGTTTTAAGAAACAAATAAGTCTCTCCCTCTTTTGTTATTTTTTTATTAGGAAATTATTTGTGGAAGGATTAAGGAAGAGTCAAGATTTTATTAAGACTTGATGATTGAATGATTTAAAGGATTTAAATTGATGTTTAGGGTGTTAGCCCTACTTAAAATCGGTTTGATATGTTGTCTAGCTTATGGGTTTTTGAAGAACAAAATGTGTTTTTTTTTTTTGGATCTGCAGATTTGAAGACTAGCAAATTGGGATTCTGGGAATCCCAGTCAACTAGTTGGTTAAACCGCCCGACTAGTTGGTTGGTTATTGCCAGTCCACCAGTTGGTCTAAACCAACTGACTTGTTGTCCCGTGTTAGTGGTCGACTAGTTAGTCATTTCGGTCAATAGGTTGACCCAACAATAGAGTTTTATCGGGTCTGTTAGGTTTGATCAGTTTGAGTTATGTTCAGAATCGATCAGGTTAAGCAATTCAACTTTATATTTATGTTTTGATCTCTAAGCTTAATGTTTTAATCTTTTATGTTATTTGCTTTGAGTTATTCTTTAAGTGTTTTCCATATCCGTTATAGGTTGTGCTGACATTTCTCATAACGATCTTCAATAGTCTCTAATTCTGCATCTATTTGTCTTTTGCTTTTGTTTTTGGGTGAGTGAGATAATCTTTAATACACATGTAATATAAACAAATATGTATGTTGATTATATGACAAGTACAACAAATTAATTTCTTGAATATTTATGTTTGTTGCTTTATTTTCTAAGTACTCATCCATTATAGAATTTCCACTGGCATTATATTGAACTAAATTCTATTCGATACTATATACATTGCTTTGATAATTATGTGAGTATCTATTATATCTTGATATTGGTATACTTGTTAGTAACTTCATGCTAATGAAGAGTAGTTATTCTATGAGTACATAATATTTTGTATACTTAGTTGGTGAGAGAGACATCAGTCTGTGGCGACTGATCCTCCCACAGTGGTCACCTTCATGTGTCATATAATATGTGACATGTATTCCACAAATTTATATTAATATGCTTAGCACGTATATTTATATCAAGATATATCAACTTACAAACTATTAATATATACGAAGTGTGTTAAATGTTATTCTCTCACTGAGTTGGTTGAATTCACCTCTCTATTTGTTTAAAATATTTTTCAGGTTTGTAGTATGTTACTTTGTTGAGTGTTTCTGCTTTTTCAGTTTTGGACTATATATGCCTTGCTTATTCCGCGAGGCTTTCCTATTAGTTTTTTATTCGATATCTTAGATGTTCTATTATTACATTGTTTTAATTAAGTTTGGATTTTGACAATGTAATAAGTATTATGAACTATTTGTTTTGCTTTATTTAATGATGATAATTTTTGAAGTGTTATTTGAATTTATTAGTTTTGAGGAATATAATATTTTGAAGGATATTGAAACGCTATGAAATCTTTATATAATTTGTTTTATGATATGTACGTTTTGAGGTTTAATATTAGTGAGTTGTTCTTATAACATCACTCCTACGTTACCGGTTATAGATCCGAAATTCAGATCATGGCATGGAATGTCCATACCATAAAGCAATCTTTGTCTATGCATAACAAAAATTAATCCCAAGAAGAAGCGTACAATGTTATGTATTCACAAAATTTGTCAAGTCGGAATGTAGGATTCATCACCATCAGAACACAAGGCTAACAAACCACTTAACGTATAGAAGCATAGACAATTCGAAAATCTGGCTCTCCGATGCAGGCTAATATCCTTCCTCGAATTTTGACATTGTTATCGCATCTGTGGAAAATGTATAGACTTCTTTAGGCTGAACAGTTGTTTTCAGTCAGATTTGTTAGGTAGATGTGGGGTTCTTCTAGAAGTGGAAGCTCTACTTCACTGCCTATTCCTCCATGGAACCTATAGCTTCCATCATCGGCCCATATGCAACCTGTCCTTGTACACATTGAAGCCCGATTTGAAGAGGATCTCAATAGGTAAACAATCTTAAACTATAGAAAATTCTGATTAAAAAAATCCAAAAATAACTAGAAATTGTTTTTTTTATATAAAAAAAGGTCTTGTATGCTTGATTTAAGCAAGATAATGCTTATTTCTATAATTATTTCTAACATTTCAAATCTCACTTGCTATATATATATATATCCATCCTTGAAAGGAGGAGGAAGCCAGTTTGCGAAATTAAATAATAATTGATAGTAGATTTTAGAGAAGGGACTAAAATATAATTTGAAAAAAAAGGGACTAAAATATAATTTGAAAACAAAGGGACTAACTTACAACATCATCAAAACGACAGGGACTTGGTTATAAGTTACTTAAAAAGGAAAGTCCCATAGGCCTGCGGAATTAACGTATTCCTTCACCAATGCAAAGTAAAACTCCTGAAGTTGTCCTGGTTATTTCCTGATTACTCTTTTTAATTAGATTTTAAAATTTTA
>Ga0307515_10010954_pt1 | contig 17286 bp, 30 predicted proteins | sample 17_EM_MG_FD_194513 | JGI IMG/M metagenome (GOLD analysis project Ga0307515, IMG submission 194513) | Populus trichocarpa ectomycorrhiza microbial communities from riparian zone in the Pacific Northwest, United States - 17_EM | ecosystem: Host-associated > Plants > Roots > Unclassified | place...
CGTTCGCAGCGTGAGTTTCCGATCGAGAAGATCGGAACCAAGCGGGTAACGATCAAGATTCACAGCCGGTCCACCGCGTTCGGCATATCCGATCGGCAGGACTGCGAGAACCGCAGCGGGTACGTCAAGTACTTCCGCACGAAGACCGAGGTCGCGGAGAAGCAGGCGCGGGCCACCCTTCTCGGCGCCCTGCACGACCTGGGCATCGAGGCAAGGAACCCGGGAACCGGCAAGGACGGCCTGAGGCCGTACTCGAACGAGGTACTGGAGGAGCTGATCGGGATCCTCCGGAAGCACGCGGGCTAGACTTCTCAAGACCCGCACGGTTTGGTGATGTTGGGGATTTCGAGGATCGGTTCGTGCTAGGATTGGCCTAGGTCAAAAGGAGGACCCGATGTCGGAGCTGCACAAGGCTGAGTACGTGGCCCGCTACCTGGGCGTCAGCAAGATGGCCGTCCTGGGCTGGGCGGATACGCCGACCCCGAAGTTCCCGCTGCCGGTGCACGTGCTCGTCGAGTCCACCCGCAAGCCCGGTGTGCCGCTGTGGGCCAGCGAGCAACTGCCCGAGCTGCGCGAGTGGCTGGGCGCCCGGCTGAACATCCGCGACCCCAAGAAGTACTGGCGCACGATTGATGACGGCCGCACCCCGACCCCCGTCGACATGGGCCAGACGGAATTCGACTTCGAACCGTAGTCCCGGGACCGGGGCATTCGGAAAGGAACGGACATGAACCGCGATGACCATCTCGTTGCGCACGACCTGGTGATCTTCGGCCTCGCCGCCCTGTGCGGCGGAGCAAGCTACCTGGTCGGCGAGTCCCTGACGATCGGCTTCCTCGCCGCCGGGGCGATCGTCACCCTGGGGATCCTGGCCATGCGCACAGGTCCCGTCCGGCGCGGTGCGAACAGCCTGATCCTGCTGGTGGCCGGAGAGAAGCGATGACGACACGCCCGTTCCACCGAGACTGGCTGGAACGGCGCATGATCGCCGAGGGTGTCGACGGCCCCTGGGTCGCACACCGCGAACTGGTCGAGGACCGCGAGTACTCCACGGTCTTCCACGTGGTCCTGAGGTACGGGGACGGGTTCTGGCGCCTGGAGTACCAGCTCTCGAACGCGTCCGACCAGGACGTGGACCACTGGTTCAACCAGGTCGAGATCGAGGCAACGCAGGTCTGGCCCGCCGCCGCCGCCCACATCGTCTGGCAGGACACCCCGCCCCTGGCCGGGGGCGGCTCCACATCGTGCACCTGGACCGACGAGGAGGGCATGACGAAGGTCTGCCAGGATCCGGCCCCGTGGATCGTCGTTTACCAGACCGGCGCGATGGCCAGAAAGACCGACCTGTGCGACGTGCACGTGACTACTGCGATGCTGGCCCCTCACTGCGGGGTCCGTGAGGTACGGAAGCGGTAGTCCGCGTTGCTGACGAGGGAGAGCGAATGGCAAGCCCCGGGCAGAACGGGTCCTGGACCCGCGCGCAGATCCTGCGCGAGCTGATCACCGACATCGAGAGCGAAGTCGGACACACAGTGGAAGACGCGATCGGCCAGAAATACGCCCTCGCGTTCCTGCGGAAGAAGTTCGACGAGACCTCGAAGGTGGCGCTGAGCGGTGACTGAAAACTGCGTGGTCCGGCTGAAGTGCGTCAACCAGGACGCGGCCAGGAATCTCCTCAAGGAGTGCGACGAAGCGTCCGGCGCCGGACCGTCGAACACGGTTGAGCTGGACGGTGACACCCTCGTCATCACGTACTTCGACAAGCGGTGGCCACTGGACATCGCCGACTTCGCGTCGGTACGCGGCCTGGCGACCGACCGTGAGGCCGCGCGGGTGATGTCATGCCTGTGAAGGAACCCCGCGATCTCGGCGGCGGCCGTGGCCTGCGCATGTACGGCGGTGAAGTGATCCGCACCACGTACGGCCACACCATCGCGGTGCGCGACTCATCCGCCGCGTCCGGCCCGTGCATCTGGCTCGACGTCGAGGGCGGCGAGCTGCGCACCGGCCCCCACCTCGACCTGGACGACGTACTGGAGCTGCGCGAGCGGCTCGATCAGTTTCTCCGCGCCATCCCGGAACGCTGGGACGAGAGCGGCCAGGAGAAGCTCAAGCAGGCCCGAGCCCGGGTCCTTGGAGAAGAGAAGGCGGACTGACCGGGTGAAACTGTTCTTCACGCTGGAGGCGGTGCTGTCGGTTACGACCAGGATCCCCTTGGACGACCCCGATAGAATGTCCGATCTCCTGGAGTACATGGTGGGCGAGAAGGTGCAGTACGAGGATGTCAAAACGGCCTTGTCCGTCTGCTCCTGGGCCATCATGCTCGAACATCCGATGCTGACCGGGATCAACCCGCCAAGCGTTGAAATCCAGTCGAGGGAAAAGTGGCTGGAGGCAGTAAAGGGAGTGCACGGAACTTCCATGCAGATTACTCCTTTGCCCACCCCGTTGTGGGCTTCGCTGAAAACGGAAAGGAAAGAGGACTGGTCGTGATACACGAAACCGAGACCCTGAAAAGACACAAGAATGCCTGCGAGTTCAGGCCGGTCACCACGACCATCACGAGCCGACTGATGGGCTGGACATTCCTCGTCCCCAGCAGTGGAGGGGGGTCCACCGGGAAGTACGGATGGGTGACCCGCGACGGCGAGGTCTCCGGCGATCTCCTCGCCTTCAGAAGTAACTGCGAGGGGAACCTGAAGGCGTACGTGAAGGGCCGCCTGGGTGTGCCGTCGGCACTGGTACCGGAGCCGTTCGAGGCTCCGGTGGACATTGAGAAGGGCGAGAGGTGAAGAAGCTTCGCCCCTACCAGGAAGACGCGGTGCGGGTTCTGGCCGGAGGCGGTCTCAACGCCTCCGGCCTCGGCGCCGGGAAGACACTCACCAGCGTTGAGGCGTGCCGACTGCTCCGCAACCTTGGCCGCCCTCCCCGCATCCTGGTCATCGCCCCCGTCAACACGCTCCGGCAGTGGGAGGCCACCTTCAACGAGCAGTTCCCCTCCCTCGCGGAGAGCGGTCTCACCCGCGTGGTGGGCACGCACCGCAAAGACGAGGAGAACTGGCTCCTGATGACCCGGAAGCGGCCGGGGGTCTACATCATCGGCTGGAACGCCATGCACGGCGGAATCCCCGAGCAGACGCGGCGCATGTCCTCCAAGGGGCGGAACGCGATCAGCAAGGACCCGAAGGCCACGATGGCCTCGGCGAAGAAGGCCATGCAGAAGGGCACGGTCCCACCGTGGACCCGGACCGGCACCTGGGATCTGATGATCGCCGACGAATGCCACCGGGCCGTGAACCGGACCGGCGTCCCGCGCCAGGTCATCAAGTGCATCAAGGCCGACCGCAAGATCCTGCTGTCCGCCACGCCGGGCGGCAACAAGCGCCAGGGCCTGTGGACGATCCTGAACATCCTGTGGCCGGACCGGTACCCGTCGTTCTGGGACTGGGCCGAGCGGTACTTCGAGATCGAGGAGACGCAGGTCTCCCGCGACGGCAAGACGGTCAAGGAGATCGGGCCGGAGAAGTTCCCCGGCGCCGCCTGGACCGGCATCCCGGCTGTCGTCCGGCACCAGACACCGAACGACCAGGAGGTCATCGAGCGGGTCGTCCGCGTTCCGATGGAGGGGGGACAGGCCGAGCAGTACCGGGACTTCGAACGCCAGTCCCTCGCGTGGGTCACGGACCACCCGGTTGCCGCACAGATCCCCCTTGAACAGCGGACCCGGCTCCGGCAGGTGGCCCTGGGAACGCTCAAGGCGGAGGAGGCGGTGGGCCGGATCAACTACAAGCTGAACCGGTCCGAGCAGGGAATCCTGGACGCCTGGCAGGAGTACTGCGCGGAGCACGCGGGGGCCTCCCGTGAGGACTTCCTCGTCATCCGCAACGCAGGACTCAAGACCGGCGCCCTGCACCTGGACAGTGCGGTCCTCCACCGGATCCTGGAGAAGCAGGCCAAGCTGGATCAGGGGATCGAGTTCGAGGAGATCGAACTCCCGCTGGACATCTCCTACGACGACGGCGCTCCGCAGCCCAAGCTGGACGCTGTCCGGGAGATCCTCGCGGACCTTCCGGAGGACGAGACGCTGCTGGTGTGGACGCACTCCGCGAAGTGGGCCCGCATGGCGGAGGCGAAGCTCGGAGCCGGGGCTGTCTCCTGGACGATGCGCACGACGGCGGCCCGGCGGAAGAAGATCGAAGCCGGGTTCGGAACGGAGTACCGGGTGCTGATTGCCCAGCTCCAGTCGCTCTCGGAGGGTGTCGACTGGCTGAAGGACGTCTGCCACTGCGAGGTCATCGCCTCCCCCACGGAGGACAACGTGATGAACGAGCAGGCGGAGGGACGTCTCCACCGGCCGGGGCAGAAGAACCCGGTCCAGCGCTGGAGGCTCGTGTCCGACGGCACGATCGACGACGACGTGAATCTGAAGAACCTGGCCAAGCGATCGGTGATGGCCAGCCTGTACAAGGACGGAAAGGAAAAGGAAACGGAATGAAGATCTACGAAGTTCTGATGCGAGTCGAAACGGAGGACGGCATGGAACCGGAAAGGGTCCAGCAGGAGTTCTACGACGCCTGCGAGAACGTGCCGTTCGGGTTCGACATCATCAACGTGACCCGGGGTGTCCCGAGTATGAGCCTGAAGGATGTCGACGGCCTCGCCGAGCGTGCTCACGCCGGGCAGGTCGACAAGATCGGCGTGCCCTACATCGGGCACGTGCGCGCCGTGGCGGCCGGACTGGCCCCGTTCGGTGAGACCGCCCAGATGGCCGGACTGCTGCACGATGTCCTGGAGGACACCAAGTGGACCGTCGAGGGCCTGCTGGGCGTCGGCGTACCCAAGCCCGTGGTGGACATCGTCCAGATCGTCACGAAGGCCCCCGGGGTCGCCTACCTGGGCAATCTCAAGACCATCGTGACGTCCGGCAGTGAGGTCGCCGTCCTGGTGAAGATCGCTGACAACGCGCACAACAGCCGCCCCGACCGTGCCCAGTTCCTGAGCACCGAACAGCGGACCCGGCTGAAGAGCAAGTACGCTGCTGCCCGCGAGATCCTGTGGCCCGCCGCCGCCCGCAAGGACGTGGAGGCGATCATCGAGATCGTGAATCCGGACCTGTTCTAGCCGGACGTGACGGAGGGCGCTTCTCTCGAAGCGCCCTCCGTCATACGCCGGTGCGGTTGTACTCCCGGATTCTTTCCGGCGGCTCCGTTGGATCTATTCCGTTCCCGCGCATCTGGCCCGTCAGCTCGGAAACGTACCAGGAGAACGCCCGGACCAGGGACGAGAGACTGTCGATCCGGCGTTCGTGCCGGTCGAGCTTCCTCTCCATGCCGTCCCTGATCGTCTTGAAGGTGTTCAGGTCGACCTGGCGTTGTGCGGGTTCTGCGGCAGCCAGTGCGGCGGCGCGTTGCGCCTCCGCAGTCGTGCGTGCGGCGATCTTCGTGGCGCGTGCGGCGAATATGCCAGCGCCCAGTAGTGCCAGCGCTCCGAAAACGGATCCGATGACACCCGCCGCGACCCCCCAGCTACCGGTCATCTGCGTGCCTTTCGTGGTACGTAGGGGACGGAGTACTCGGGTACCGTCGCGGCCCACAGGATCAGTCCGACGTGGCCTATCGCGTACCACGCGGCCAGAGTCAGGCCTCGGGGGTAGTCCCCCACTATTCCGCCCCACAAGAACGCGAATCCCCAGACGAACGGAGGGATGAGCGCGGAGACGAAGCCGAGCCAGTCCCTTCCGATGCGAAGCCACGCGCATCCAAAGGTGACAGTTCCGCAGATCAGCCACACTGCTGACCAGCACTGAATGTCGGCGAACCGGGTCAGCAACTGGAGTCCCATCGGACTGGGTCCGGGCTGGAGTGCGTAGCCGAGACCGAAGGAGATCTTCGCCAGACCCAGAATCGCCAGCGCGGTGCCACGGCGGCCGAGCTTCTCACGGAGCCGCAGGGCCGCCGCCCGCATCAGGCGCCCTTCACCAGGCTCGCGGAGTTCTTCTCGCCCACGTTCTTCGCGAAGAGGCCCTTGAGAAGCGACCCGACAGCGGCGATACCGCCCGCTGCGACGGACTCCCAGAACGAGGCATGGAACATGTCGGCGGGCCCGGCGGCAACCGCCACGCCCGCTGCGGTGACGACGAACGTCGACAGAACACGTTCGCTGAGATCCTTGACGTAGGCGGCCGTGGTCTTCACCACGTCGCCGGGACTCGGCAGATCGATCTCGGACATGGACTGCTCCCTCCGTGCTCAGGCGACGACAGTGAACCCGTGCCTCTTGCCGAGCTTAGTGAGGCTCGACATTCCGGGTATGCCGTCTGCGTCGTTTCCGCTGTATCCGCACGCACGCTGCCACTTCTTATACGCGTCCAGCGTGCTGGTCCCGTAGTGGCCGTCGGAGAAAACCTTCCCCAGCAGGCCCTCGTTGACCAGAGCCGCCTCCACGGTCTTCACGCCGGAGTACGTGACGGGCTGACCCTTTGCCTTCGGGTTGGCCTTCGCCGCAGCAGCGATCCGCGACAGGTCGACCACGGGCTTGACGGGCTTCGGTGGGGCGCTGGGCACCGCAGCGCCCAGGCGGGTGGAGACGGCCGCGACGAGCTTCGACCAGTCCATCCCCGGGCCCCGTGGGTCCACCTTGCCGGGCTGCCAGTCCAGGTGCCGTAGGGCGGACCTGGCGTTCCAGCCGTGGTGGCGACAGATCGCGGTGATGACCTTGACGATTGCCTCGGTCTGCGCCTCCGGCCACGGGTCCTCGTTGTCGCCCATGTTCTCGCACTCGAAGCCGTAGAAGGCGCGGTTGCCGTCCACGGTGGCTTCGTTGTCGACGGGTGGACTGTTCTCGGCGATGATCGCGGAAAGCACGTCCGGGTCACCCAGTCCGGCGTGATTCGCGCGGCCGTACCCGACGAGATGAACCGTGCCGTCCTTCGCGATCATCCCGTGGCAGAGCGGCCCCGGAAGTGCGGTGTACCCGTCCTTGACGATCCGGACGGTGTTCGCTGTTCCTCGGGTCACGGTGTGGTGAATCATCACGCCGTGAACGGGGCCCCAGGCCCCTCGGCTGTTCCTGTTGTGCGTCGCCCACTCGCCCACTTCAACGATCGTGACACCTTCGTCACGAAGGATTCCGGCGAACACTGCGGCGCTCGGTGGCGTTGCCAAGACTTTCTCCCTCCATGCGACGGTGATAGCTTCGCACATCCATGCGAACTTTCGACTCGACAGAAAACCGCTTTTCTGCAACAATGGTCTACGGAAGGGAGATTGAACGTGAAGACAAAGGTAAGCGTGATCGCCGCAGGTGCGCTCACAGGAATTCTCGCACTCACCGCATGCGGTGGGGACACCTACGAGTACGAGGTTTCGGGTCCGGTCGCCGCCAAGCAGATCGACTACGACTGCCCGAACGATCTGTCGCTGGGACTGGCGGCCTTCGGCAAGAGCAAGCGCAAGTCCAGCGGGGGCGGGACGGTCGTCACCAAGAAGACCCCGAGCAAGAAGCCCACCCCGGCCGCGCCCAAGCCGACCCCCAGCGGCTCATCCGCAGGAACCACGGGTAGCAAGGCGCCAGCCAGTACGTCCAGCACATCCCGGCCGAACACGGCGCACCCGAAGATCGCGCTGACGACCAGGCCCGCTAAGCCGCACCACATCACGGGAGGCATTCCCAAGCCGCACCACACGCGCGGCGGCAAGGGCTGTGAGACCGAGTACGAGCTGTTCATCGGTCCCCAGGACGACGTGTACGAGCAGGACGTCCCCGCCGATACGTACAACACCTGCGCCGTGAACGACGAGTTCCCGGACTGCATCACGCAGGACGACTGACCGACCCCCATCATCCGAGCGGGCCGCCATCACGGCGGCCCGCTCCGTCGTTCACGAAGGAGAAGTGTGAGCGCGTACGAGAGCATCGTCAGCGGGCGGTTCACGATCGAGCCGCCCCTCACCTGGTCCCAGATCAAGAGCAGCAGGTTCAACGTGGAGGCCGAAACGGGGAAGAGTCCGGACATCCGGTTCGAGATCTTCCAGGAGGAGACCGAAACGGAGGACGGCCTGAGCATCCGGATCTACTGCCGGGGAGCTGTTCCGTACCAGCCGTCCAGGTTCGGCGCCTACACGCTGGCCGAGGACGCCACCGAGCTGTGTGACGCATTCCCCGGCCACGAGATCCGTGGCGAGATGATCCTGTGCGGGGATGACTCCGGCGACATCCGGCGTGTCGTCATCGACGATGCGGGCGTACGTGAGGAGAAGGCCCGGCTGCTCTGGCCGGACGGAACCGAAGCGGTCATCCCGTAGGAACCCGTGACCAAGGGGGAGAAGCAATCCGGACTGGCTCCGGAAGTTGTGACACGCGGGCCCGCCCTTCCGGCGGGCCTTCCGTGTGCCCCCTTCCTACCATTCGGTAACTTCTCTTCCGCCTGGAACCGACGAGAAGCTACTCGGAGGTAACAAGAATTTGCCTGGAAGAAGCCCGAACCCCGGAAGAGAAGTTACCGAAGGGTAAGGGACAAACCGGCATGAACGTCCGAACGGGTCGTGGAGGTTGATGGCAGGATGTCGCATTCGGTGGTTCTGGAACTTCGGTGAATGCATATGAATCGGGACAATGCGTTCTCAGAAGTGACCTACCCAAGGACCAGGCCACCATGTATGCTCGGCCTAGGCCACGAGAGGAGGCGACCGTGTCAACTCAAGACGCAGCGGTACCAACCCTGTTGGATCCCAACGCGCCAACTTTCCGCCTCATCGTCACCGGCTCCAGCACCTGGCGGGGCCGGGCATCGGTCTGGGTTCCGCTCGACCGGATGCTGGCCAAACACGGCCGGATCGTCCTCCGCAACGGCAAGGCCAAGAGGGGGCTGGACAGGATCGTCAGCGACTGGACGGCCGCACGTACCGGCCGGGGCGTCACCGAGGACCCGCAGCCTGCCGACTGGGCCGCACACGGCATGCGGGCGGGCTTCCTGCGCAATCAGAAGCTGGTCGACGCCGGAGGCGACGCCCTGATGGCCTGGGCGGACCCCTGCCGGAGACGGCGGGCCTGGTGCCCGCCGGGCGTCCACCCCTCCCATGGAACGGCGGACTGCGTGAAGCGCGCCCGCAAGGCCGGAATCCCCGTGTACTTCTCACCGCGAGGAATGTCCTGGTAGTTCGCCGTGGATTCCATGGCGAAGAACCCGAAGAAACAACGGAACAACGAGAGGCCCCGGCATTCCGCCGGGGTCCGGAAGCTAGGAGATCCACATGAACAAGGTCACCAGCGCCATCCTGTCCGCCGCTCTCGGTGGCGTACTCGTCGTCGGCCTGGCCTCCCCATCGCATGCGGCCACCTCCCTTCGGGCAAAGGCCCTGGGCACCGCCACCGCACACAAGGGCAACTCCTACAAGTACGGCGCCGCAGGTCCGAGCCGTTTCGACTGCTCAGGCCTGGTGTACTACTCGTACCGGAAGAACGGCAGGACGCTCCCCCGCACCGCGCAGGCCCAGTACAACAAGGCCTCCAAGGTCGCGGCGAGCGCGCGCAAGAAGGGCGACCTGGTCTTCATCGGCAGGTCCGGTTCCTCGATCTACCACGTGGGCATCTACGCGGGCTTCTGGTCCGGCTACGGCTGGATCATCGACTCGCCGAAGCCGGGTCGCACGGTGGGCTTTCACAAGATCAAGGACTACACGGCCGGGTCACCCAAGGCGTACTACGCTCGATACAACGGCTGATTCGCCAAGGATTCCACGGCGAATACCCTGGAAGAACATCGGAAAGGAAAAACATGTCCTGGACCGGAGGATCGAGGATCTTTGCCTCGGTCAGTGACGCGATCCTGGAGCGGGAAACCGACCAGATCTCGGAGAAAGACCTGTTCAAGGCGCTGATCACGGCGCTGAAGAACGAGGGTTGGGATGTTGCCGAGGCCGAGGTCGGTGGATTCGACGAGGACTCCCCCGTCCGTGAGGCGCTGCGAGAGTTCGGCGTGGTGGAGATCTGCGGAGCCGAGCACGAGGCGGAACCCTGGCAGTGCGAAGAGGAGAACGGCCACTACCCGGCCACGCGCCACAAGAACTACCAGGGCCACACCTGGAAGGAGATCTGATGGGGCTCGGCGACAAGAGGCAGTGCCGCAGGTGCTCGCACCCGTTCTGGGTTCACAACGGCAACCACATCAAGGGGCACACGACGATCTGCCGCAAGGAGATGGGCCGCAAGCTGCGGTGCGCCTGCCTGCGATTCGTAGAGATTCAGGACGATTCGTCCGACTCGAAGAAGGTGAAGGCGTGACCAACTACCGCGCCGCGATCGAAGCCGGGCTCCCCGTCGAGCCGGGCTGGGACAAGACCCTGGACGCCTACGAAGCTCAGGTCACCAGCGCCGTCCTGCGAAGCCCCGACGCTGTGCACAACCGGGCTCTCGCGAGACTGCTGCTCGACCTGCACCGCTGCGAACACGGCCGGACAAAGGGTGATCCGTGCTTCGGCTGCAAGGGGGCCTCGGCCGGGAACCGGCTCCTGTCGCCCGGCACGCCGATCGGGTACACGGTGCACGGGCACCGGATCGTGGTGCCGCCCTGGGAGGACCACAACGAGCCGGAAGCGTGGGTCCAGGGCGTATGAAAGTGGCCTGACCAGGCCATGGAAAGCACGGAATCAGGCCCGCCGGAAGAAGCTCCGGCGGGCCATCGGAAAGGAGAGAAAGTGAACGTCAAGACCCGGGTGAAAATCCCACACACCAACGTACGGAACTCGGTCGAGGTCCAGCACGCGCGCCGGGGAACCGGCCTCATGCTGCGCCGGGGCCTGCATGGCGCGAAGACCTGGGTCCTGGAGGCCGAGGACGACGGAACCCCCCGTGGGCCGTGGGTGAAGACCGGAAAGGCCGCGATTGTGCTGCTGCCGGTCTGGATCGCCCTGGCGCCCATGACGGGCAGCCCGCAGCCCGGAGCCCAGCAGGTCGGCGTTCTTCAGTCGATCGTCACATCGCTGCTGGTCGCACTGGGCGGCCTTGCCTGGTTCTCGGCCCGTGAGCGGCGCCTCGGCCGCGAGGAACCGTGGCTCGACCTCACCAGTAAGACCACGGAAAGTAGCCAGACAGCCAGTCCGGCCACCACGACTTCCGGCACGGGGAACCCCACGGGTGCTTTTGAGAAGGTGCAGGTCAGCGCGGCGGGGCAGGAAACAGGAGGCCCCCGCGCGAGGAATGATACGGGTGAAAGCGATCAAAGTACGCGAATAGGTCAGCCGACGTTGCAGTGGCATGCTCCCCAGGCCACTTCGTCCGAGGACGCAACGCAAGTGCTGGATACCCTGGAGCCGCTTTCGGGCGTGTTGCACGAGCCGTTGCGGCAGGCCATTACTCAGGGTGCAAACCCGGAGGAAGTGGACCCGATTTTGCCCGATTCGTGGATGGGGGACTTCAAGGACCCGGCAACGATGCCGCACCCGACCACTCCGGAGTGGGTGTCTTCGCAGGTCAACTGCGATAATGACGTGTTGCACGGGGACCCTGGCCAAGCCAGTATTCTCGGTACAGAAAAGCTCGATTCGGGCATCACGGATAGTGACGATTCACTGCTTCGCGATGAACCGACCGTTCCGTTGCGCGAATCGTTGCGAACGGTGTTGCGCGGGGAGGGGTCTGCAACACCGTCTTCGCAGGTCAGCCCCGCAATTACCCCCGTGCAGCAACAGTTGCAGGGGGTGTTGCACGGGGACTATGCGGATCGTGGGCCCTACGAAGTGACCGAGGGGCCGATCGCTGAGGACTGGTGGCTGACGAGTCCGGACCTTCCCGAGTCCGGCGCCTCCGAGGATGCCACGGAGCCTGAGGAGCCGCCCGAGGAGGAGCCCATCGTGACCCCCGCCGGGGGTGCTGAGGTCGAAGCCGAAGCCGAAGCCGAAGCCGAAGCTGCGCCCCAGTGGCCGCTCCAGCGGCTTCCTGGGCAGGTTCTGTGGTTCCTCGCGGCCCAGGCCCCGAATGCGGCGGACGAGACCGAGAAGGAGGCGGCGCGGGTGCAGGTGGTGGGGTGGCTCCGCGAGGAGACCGATGCGGGGCGCCTGACCCAGGCCGAGGCCGCCCGGGTTCTGGGTGTGAACCGCTCGACCATCAGTCGCTGGCTGAACGACGACCCGTGGGCGCAGTAGGCCAAGCCGGGGGAATGGCCTGGGCAAGGGGCACCGGACAACCAGTCCGGTGCCCCTTCGTCGTACCCTGAGGCCGGAACGAGGGCCTACAAGGAGGACGAACATGCCTGATCCCGGAAACCGCACCTTCCACCCTGACGGACTGGGGGAGGACGCGAGCCGTCTGCTGCTGGTACTGCTGTCGCGCATCGACGACACCCGGTGCACCCAGGTCCCCACGTCGGTTCTCATGGGCGCAGCACGCCTGACCCAGGGCTCGATGCTCCGGGCCCGCAGCGAACTGGAGGAGCGGGGCCTGCTGTGGGTGGAGCCCGGCTACTCGCGCAGCGGCCTGCGAGGGCCGAACGTCTACCGGCTCAGCGAGAGCCTCCCGGGGAACGATTCCCCGGCTTCCACGGAAGGCGAATCCGGACAGAACGAGACGGATGCACCCACCGTCACGCCGCTACCAGTGCGAAGGTCCCTTCCAGAGCCTTCCGGGCGGCGTCACGCGGGGCCCGGTCGTCTTCGGACGAAGCTGAAGGGGTGGCTGGGCTCTTCCTGAAGACCCCACACGTCTTCCGATCCCCTGGAAGGCTTCCAGTTGAGTCGGTTCTTCTGGGGTGAATCGGACGAATGCTAGCAGATCACCTGGCGGTTCGGGCCTTCGTTCCGAATCGGATCGAAGGGGGACAGAAGCAACTTTGTGACGGGCGCCACAGCCAGATCGCCCCGATGGGCTTGACTCGGCCTAGGCCACAATGGCAGAGTCATGCGTAACGCCCCCACAGGGGGTTTCGGAAAAGGGAGAAACGCAGAAATGGACACGACGGAGAACATCGTGAAGGCGAAGGAGGTCGAGATGGTGAAGCTCGACGAAGGCAAGAAGAGCCGGTTCTCTCTTCTCGTCCTGATCGCAAGCGTCCTGTCGCTCGGCTCCCTCGCCTGGAGCACCTGGTCGTTCATCGACCTCTACCAGGTCGACGTGGTCCGGATCGAGAAGCTGGGGGGCCTCAGCCTCATCTCGCTCTCGGCGGCGGCGACGATGGACCTCGTGTGGAGCGGCACGATGATCGCCCAGTACCAGGGGCAGCGCCTCCGGAAGACGATCCCCTTCGTCAAGGGCGGAAAGGACTACGACTTCCTCCCGCTCATCGGGTGGGCCGAGGCCCTGTTCGTCGCCGCGCTGCTCGGCTACCACGGCTCGACAATCGGCGGCGGAGCGGCATCGTTCGCGGCGGTCCTTCCGGTCTTCACCAAGCTGACCTGGACGCTGGCGCTGAACGGGCTGAAGGACCCGTTCGAGCTGACCGAGGACGAGAAGGCCATGCTCGCGGCGAAGAAGCGGAAGTCCCGCCTCCAGCGGGAGGACACCGAGGCCACCGCCGAGCAGCACGAGGCCGAGATGATCGGCAAGCAGCGGGAGCACGAGGCCGAGCTGGAAGACCTGCGGCGCAAGAACGAGGTCGAGCGTGAGCGGGTCCGGGCGGAGATCGAGCGGACCAAGATGGAGCGCGACGCCAAGTTCGAGGAGGAGCAGGACAAGCTGGAGGGCGAGAACGCCCTGAAGGCTATGCGCCAGCGGCTCAGCGCCCGCCTCCAGATCGAGAACCTGCGTACCCAGCAGGAGATCACCGTGGAGCGGCTCGACGCCGAGCAGGATCTGCGGCTCCGGCGTCCCCTCACAATCCAGGGCGAGACGGTCCCGGCCCTCCGGGCCCAGGCGGCACTGCCGTCCGGCGACGAGTTCGGCGGCCTGGGCCTGAAGGAGACCGATCTCCGGCAGATGCGGATGGCGGCCGACTACTACGCGGTGGACTACAAGGAGGGCGGCGTCACCAAGGCGGCGTTCTGCAAGGTGAACGAGATCCACGCCCCCCGACTGAGCGAGGCGACCCGGAACTTCCCGGTCGAGTGGTTCGTCGAGCGCGGCCTGGCCGACTGGCAGGCCGAGAACTGAGAGTGTGGCCCAGGCCACAGGAGCCCCGTCTGAAGACGGGGCTCCTTCTCGTTCAACCCGGATGTATTCTGGTTGTGTTGAACTAACGGAAGGAGAAGGTCATGGCATGGCGTCTTGAGGCGTCCGGTGGCATGGGGTCGGGGAACCAGGTCGTTATCGAACCGGCCACGGACAACGACCCCGAGTCCGAGATCCAGTACGTACGCATCCGGGTGCGGCCCATGGGCGGTCGCGAGTTCCCGACGATGCCGCTTTTTCCCGACGGACTGGTCTACCAGGACCGCAACGGGATCCCCTACACGATCGTCACCGGGCGCGTGGTCGAGAAGGGCGGCGACGACGGCGAGTCCTCGCTCTGGATCTACGACTACCTGGCCGCGATCGGCGCACACACCCTCATCGGGCTTTCCCCGTGATCGAGAGAGCCATCGGGTGGGCCCTCCAGAAGGTGATCGAGGAGGAGGTGGATGACAGCGTGACGACGGCGGCACTGCTCGGCGTTGCACTCGACACGGCCGCCTTCAAGGCCATCGGACTGCCCGGCGCCAGCGCGGTGCTGGCGGGGGCGGTCAGCGGAGCCGGTCCGAGAGTCATCAAGAAGATGCGTGCAAAGAACAAGGGGAACTGATGGGAAAGCCAGTCCTGAGCCGGATGGAACCGGACGACTTCGTGCAGCGCTACGGCATCCCGGGGTTTCCGCACCTGGTTGTCGAGGGCTGCTACTCGGAAAGCGGTGGCGGGGCATCGGTGGCTCTGTATGGGTGGTCGGTCCACGACGGCCGCTACACCCCGGGTCTCGACCGGTGGAACCGGAACACGGTGATCTTCCGCTACACCCTGGCGGAGGTTCGCGAATGGGTGCAGGAGGGCGGTCCCGGCCTGTGGGACCCCGAGCGCAGGAAGACGGACAAGTCCTGGGAGCCGGTTCCGGTCGCCCTGGTCCAGATCGTCTCGGAGTCCGATGACTTCGCGGGCCCTGCGATCACCGGGGTCGACGAGCAGTACATCCGCCGCGAGGCGAAGTTCCGTGCCGGTTTGATTCTGGAGGCCGCCGTCAACGCGGGGTGGGCCTCGGACTACGCGGTCGTGGACCGGTACGGAAAAGAAGCCGCCGAGAGGATCGGAGAAGGGCTGTCCGCCATAGCCAGCAAGCCGATACGGCAGTCCGGCCGGAAGTCGTGACATCAGAAACACGGAAACCCCCGATCTCCGTCTTAGGAGATGCGGGGGTTTCCTGACTTCAGGAACTCCTCACAGTGCCACGTGGAACGAGAGCGGCCGATTGCCCTCACCCACCTTCACCGCGACCTCGACGGTCTTCCCGTTCGCCAGGAGGACGGTCCGGGAGACCTGCGTGACGACCGAGTACGAGCCGCCCAGATTCAGCAGCTCCCGTTCCCGGTCTGTTGCCAGGCGCGATGTGACGAGCTGCGTCACGTCGCTCTGGCGGGACTTCATCCGCTCGGTGGCCAGTTCGCGCGAGCCCGAGGGGATCGAGACCGCTTGCCCCAGTTCCGGCGTCACCGCGAAAACCTCGGGCGGGTAGTACGAATGTCCCGTCGCAACGGGCACCTCGTCCACCAGGTTCAGCCGCTCCCGGCAGAGGACTTCCGTGCCAGCCGTCACGCCCAGGAGGGGTGCGACATCGGCCGGACAGCGGACCATCTCCACCCGGAGAATCCGAGTGGTCTCCTTCTCACGGAGAGCCCGTCCTGTTACGGCAGCACTTTCCACCCGGTTCTGAACGGTGGATGTCCGGTGCGAGATGTCTGCGACGACCTGCGGCCGGTTGCCGTCCGAAGGTGTCAGAATCCGTTCCGCCGTCAGGAGATCGGCAACCTTGTCGATCGTGACGCGCGAGGTCTTCCAGTGGTCCGCGAGCTTCCGTCGCGAGGGGAGAACGGTTCCCGGCGTCAGCGTGCCGGACTCGACCAGACCTCGGTAATGCTGGGCAATGGCCCGGTACTTGGGAATCTTCTCGTTCATGCATCTCCTCGGCTTCTACTTGTGGCCTAGGCCGTATTGTGTCATGCTGAAGACCGTAGCGCCAGTCGGGAAGGAGATCGTTGTGAGTCAGCCGGAAACGGATGAGGCCTTGGTGATTGCTCAGCAGGAGGCTCGGATCAACGATACCGCGCTGCTGCTCGAACATCTGGAAGCAACTGTGCTGGAAAAGATCGGACTGGCTTCCGACGGTCAGCCCTGAAGAGGAGGTGAACGGTGTCCACTACGGTCATCCCGCCCAAGCCGGATCGCGATCCGGATGTCCATCTGAGGGGCCCCAGGCACCGTAAGCCACGAACCCTGAAGGGCGATCTGGCGAAGATGGGCGGCAAGGCGGCCTCGGTCCACTCCCGGTGGAGCAGCGGAAAGAGTGCTGCGGAAGCGAAGAAGGAAAAGGTCCGCGATGAGGGCAAGGAAGTCCTCAAGCCAGTCAAGGACACAATCGAGCGGGAGAAGAAGCTCGCGGCCGAGGTGATGAAGCCGGTCTACAAGGCCATCGGAACGGTGCGGACAAACCTGGATCCGGCCAACGGCAAGACCAGGCCCTATGTCACCTCGTTCATGATCTCCTCGATTGCCTCCTGGCTCGTCGGTCCGCAGATCCTGGTCGCCGCGTACGAACGGGTCCGCTTCGGAAGTGCCACGACGGACTGGGGATTCCTGATGGGCCCCGGCCGCTGGTTCCGGGACACGGTGGGCATGGCCCACGAAACAGGCCAGATGTCCGCGCTGGTCTGGGCGGCAGTCCTCGGTCTGATGCCAATGATCATCCTGGGCATCCGGAACATGGGTGCCGGGCACGTCGCACAGGGGACCTACCAGGGCCGCATGGCGGGCCTGGGGATCAAGTGGCTCACCCGGGCCGCGTACCTGATCCCCGTTCTGTACCTCGTCGGGATCTCCTACCCCGGCCTGGTGACCTGGCTGTTCGGCAGCCCGTGGACGATGCACTGGTGGCAGGTGTGGGTCATGGCCCTGTTCTGCCTCGCGTACTACTGCACGATGTGGGTTTTCGACCGGGTCGAAAAGGGCCTGGGGCTGGGCTACTTCCACGTCCTGCTGATGATGCCGGTGGCGTCCATCGTCACCGGAGCAGTTCTCTACGCACCGGGCGCTGCCTGGTGATGCACGAAGCCTCCGCCGCGTGGCGGGCCGTCGGTTCGAAACCGACCGGAGGTGCCGGTGGTGAAACAGGCCACCAGA